>Ga0207667_10000595_pt1 | contig 46926 bp, 69 predicted proteins | sample KBSCornC52_FD_184301 | JGI IMG/M metagenome (GOLD analysis project Ga0207667, IMG submission 184301) | Corn rhizosphere microbial communities from Kellogg Biological Station, Michigan, USA - KBS Corn C5-2 (SPAdes) (version 2) | ecosystem: Host-associated > Plants > Roots > Rhizosphere > Soil ... | reverse complement strand
TCAATCGGGGTGTCGAAGTATTCTGGCTTAGTCTCCTTCGTGGGCTTGAAGCCAGAGTTCTGTTGGAGCAGTGCCGCGAGTCCTTTCTTTTGTCCAGCGACCAACTCTTTTCGGCGAGTCTGAGCAGCGAAGACATTCTTTGTCGGCGTTCCACCATCGCTAAGCTCGAATGAGAGATCCTTCGAAATTCTGGTAATACGGAGCGGTTGTCGCTTTGCCGAGAACCTACTCTTTACGTCGATCAGTTCCATTTCATCCGGATCTCTGTCTGAAACTGGCCAAAGAACGATGCCATTCGTCAAGTTCGAACTGTAAAAGCGACTTCCGAAAATGCCATCCATCGTCTTTGGAATGGCGTCGCCTTGAGCTTTCTTTGTGTGGGTAATGATCCCCACAAAGCACCCGTAGCGCTTTCTCAGCTGGTTAACGAATGCCATTGCGTCACGCGTAGGGACGTCAGCATTCATTTCTCCAGCCATCGCCATTGACCATGAGTCAATGATAATGCCGTCGGGTCTGAAGCGTTCCATGATTCTATGGTATTTAAGTTTATCTTCTGGGACGTTCAAGCAAAGCGGTTCTGTGTGTGGGAGAAAGTGAAAGTTCTCGATGAGCATTTCTTCCTCTTCGAGTGTCAACCCTTTGCGCATCGTTTTCAGGAAGTACTTAATCTCGCCACCTGACATTTCAAGTGAGAGAAAGAGAATGCGCAAAGGTTCTTTCGCGAGAATCTTGTAGTTTAAGAACTTTTTACGGTTGAGACAGAGTGCAATGCAAAGTTGTTTAACGAGCTGAGTCTTTCCAACGCCCGGAGGACCGGCGACGGAAAAGACACCGCTCTCGACAATGAGTCCTTCGACGATTTCTGCAACGTCGAAATCTCCCGTGAGGATATCTCCCCACGAATAGATCTTTAACTCTTCGTCGTCTTCAATGACCGCTGGTAGAACTGCGCTACCTCGGACAAGGCGAATGAGGGTGACAATGTCATTGTCATCATCCGCCTCGCCATCGTCAATGACAATTTCCCACTTTTCGGAAAGCTTCTGAATGACGACGTAGATTTCGTCATCGGACATTCCCATTTCACGACAAAGTACGGCCATGTCGTATAGAGCCTGAGCCGCTTGTTCGGGCTCATCCCCGTAAGGGGACTCCTTCGCCTTCCAGAATGATGCAGCCTGCCCTGTCCACTGATAACTGAGCAGCAGGTCATTCGCTGATGGAAGGTTATTCTTGTTGATCCTTACCGCCAGCTCTGTCGAAGGTTCCTCTTCCACTTTTTCCCGTCGCTCCTTTCGTGCAGTGCTCCCAGTGGGATTCGAACCCACACTTTACCGGGGTTTAAGCCCGGTGCCTCTACCGATTGGACTATGAGAGCGAACCCGGGAATGAGCCGGGGGGCAACCCATTCCCGGGGGCTTTTCTCTTACAGCTCGGACAGGTCGTCCTCATCTTCCTTCTTGATGAGCTTGATCCACTGGACGAACTTTCCGCTGTCCTCCTTGTTGCCCTTCTTCCACTTCAACTGGTAAAGAACATCCGTGCAGGCCGCGTTGATGTCTTCGATTTCCACCGTTCGCGCGTCCTCCCCGAAACCGAGCTGAGCAATGCGCTGGATAGCGAAGCCCATCATTTCCTCGGCCTTGTCCGGCTTGGCGTCCGCGTAGCTTTCCGAGGGAATCCACTTTCCCTCGGTGATGTGCTTTCCGTCGTACTTCTTTCCCAGCTCGGTTCCGTCGTCAACGATCTGGTACTTGAAGTCGAGGACTTCGTCTGCCTCCTCGCGCCCAGTAATGGAGCGCAAAGCGGCCCCCTTGAAAGCGACGGTGTAGATCCCCTCGTCGTAATCGAAGGGATTGACCGGAATGGAATCGATGTCGATCTTACCGGCCAGGTGGGAAAACAGTCCCATTTCTCTTACCTCTTCTAGTGTTGGTGCCCACTGTTGGGGTTTTCTTTTGTCGTGATCTGGAATGCGTTTTGCGCCGAGGTGTTTTACGAGTAGGCTTTCTACTTCCTCGCTCGATAGTGGTTCGGCGTTCAGGTCGTCGAATGGATTATAGCGGCGGCGCCCTCGCCCTCTGAGTGCCATTCATCACTCGCCGACTGCTATGCGTGAAGCTGCAATAGCCTTCAACGCATCCTCATCGGACATCTTCGGCGGTAGGCCGAGACGATTCTTGGCGTATGTGTCAGGAAAGCCCTTAACGGCAAGCCCGGTAATGGGGCGCGTGTAGACCTTTCCCGTTCGGTTTCCCTGGTCATCCCAGCCAGCCGTCAGATAGAGCACATTACTGAGACGGCTCATGATGACCTTTGACTGGTTGGGCGTTCCAGCGACAGTTCGCATCTTGAACCCGGCTTTGATTTCTTCTTCCGTCGGTGGCCTTTCGTGACAGATGAGAACGAAGTTCAGCCGTGTCGCCAATGCGACGTCGAGCAGCCACGTCAATCTGTCGAGAACGAGTCCGAAGTCTTTTAGGACCTTTTCCTCGCCAGGGGCTGCCGATCCACGAGTGAATGGGACTTCGCGCAAAATGTCCCGCTCTTCGAATGCCGCGCACGATGTCCACGAGTCGACCATTACCGTGTCCACCATCGGATCTTCCTCGTACGCGGGAAGGAGTTCCGTTATCTCGCGAAGGCCCGGGAATGGATAGGCCTTGATCAAGCCCTTTCTCCAGCGAGCCAACAGATCTGGTGACTGCTTGATAACCTCTGTGCTGTTTTCGCCGTCGAAGATAATGGTGCGCTTGTCCTGGTGGCCGATGCGCGCTCCGAACGTGGTCTTCCCACCGCCCGGTCCAGAGAATAGAGCACCACGGAAGAAGCCGTCTTGCTCCTCCAGGTTCATCTCAGTCGTTTCGAGCCTTGCCAGAAGCTTTGCTCGATCGCCAGGCTTCAATGCTGTGAGTGGCTTTTGCCGGAGCTTAAGCTGGTGTTCCGTTGTATCCATAAGTGCTCTTTTCGAAGTTCGCTCGAAGTTCGGCTTTCATGTCGTCCGTTCGACCGGCAAGTCCCAGCATGCAAGCTTCTGCGAATGCGCAGAACTTGCATGTGTAATCGGTGAGGGTGCGGATCAGCGAATCCAGGCATTCCCGGTTGCTCTTATTCCAGTTGACGCGAATCTCACTTGCCACTATGAGCTGGTCACGTGTTCGTCGATCCGCAACTACTTCGTTGTATGGAATGAGAGCGCGTCCGAAACGCTCCACCGCGTCTTCGCGCGTGCGGAGCATGTTGAGATATCCTTTGGAAACCTTCTCCTCTCTGTCACCAATGATGACCTTCATGTACCGGGGCAGCTGAGAATTCATTGACAACTGCTTGGGCTGATAGAAGTCGCGAATGAACTTGTGATCCATCAGGCAAAGCTCACCATTACTGCGATCTCGCAACAGCACATCAAGCCGCATTGCGAAGAAGCCTTTCGAGACGTGCATGTGCTCGACCTCGACGACTTCGTAATTAATAGCATCCTCTTGGGCGACAGTTTCGCCGTACTCCTCAAGAATGCCAGCAAGCCGCATGATGAGCAGATTGCGTTCAGATGCCATGGTTCCAGTAATGAAACCCGACTTTCGGAGTTCGTTGTTCTTTTCCATTTCACGAACAACGAAGTTGGTCATTGACCCGGCTGCCTCTTCCCGGTCATACCCTTCTTTGAGCGCAGTGTAGAAAGCACTCAATGCTTCATGACCCATCGTTCCGATGAATAGCGCGTCACTCAACTTGATAGGCTGACGCGCCAGCTTGAACTGAAAGAACCATTTCATTTGGCAGGTCTGCCAGGTCGAGACCTCGCTGCCGGAAATGAGACGGCTTTCCGGGGACGGCTCGCTCATTGGATGTAGTCGACTCTCTGCTCAAGAGCGAACTTGATCTGATAGGCGACGGCTGGACTGTCGAGCTTGTCGTCAATCTTCGTGAACAAGTCTTCGACAATGGCGGCAGCCATGCTCTTCATTGCTGCCTCGCTCAATGGGTCCGTTCCAGGATCCATTGACTTGACGTACTTGAGAACCAGCTTTCCGAAATCCTTGATGGACTCCATGCAGACTTTGTAGATTTCCGTCGAGAATTCGTCGAACTCGAATGTCAGCTTTTCAGTCATCAGCAGTCCTCGTGGTCGAGTGTATACCGGAACTTTTCATTCGCCTCAGCTTTCTCTAGCGCTTCCGGCGATGGCAGGTAGATCTGTTCACAGCTATCACATTCCCGAAGGTATGCGTGTGTCGGCTTAAGGCACTTGGCGCAAAGCCAGAGGTTTGTTTTCGGATCACGCGTCCAGCCCCGAGCACAACTACCAGTGCAGACAGGGCTTTCCTGACTGCCTTCCCATTCGAGACAGGGTCCCATTCTCGCCGTCCAGTTGAATATCCCGGTGGACATTACCACTTCCGCTCTGGAGAGCGGACACGATGTCCGACGAAGATATGGCGCTTTCCATCCCGGTCAATAAAGATGACTCGAATGTGGGGCGCCGTGAACTGTCGTTCTCGGTCTTTCAGGATCTCAGGAATGGTCTCGCCCTCCTCGTACTTGATGACGAAATCAGCGACAGTTATCTCCGCCATGGGGCCCTCGCCCCAATCCTGAGGGTGGTTCATTCTTAAATGTCCTTGTCGTTGAGGATGGCCTGCCACTGTTCGCGAGTCATGTGGACTTCGACAATGTCGGCGCCTTCCAGGAGTGAATCTCGACTGATGAAACGACCCCTATCTGATTCCCAGAAAAGGTCGCTTCCCCCAGGGTAGCCACCGATGTGCAAGCGCTGATTCAAGCGCCGCACGATTGGCTTTTGCTGAGTCTCAGCTGCGAATGGTTCCTTTTTCGCCATTCTCACTCCTCGTTGAGTTCCTTGGTGAATAGCTCCTCAAACTTGTTCATTACCGAGCTGAGGACTTCCACGGCTTCCTGGTCATGCCAGCCGTGTTCCTCCGAAAGCTTCTCGCAATGGTCCCATAGCTCGCGTAGTTTCCTCTTTGCTTCCTCGTCCATTCTCACTCCTTCGGAGCACGTTTAACGATTCGGTTCCTCCAGCGCTTATTGTCCTCTTTAACGTCGGCTATCTCGGGCTCACGAGGCGCATGATGTTCGTGCACCCCGTCCCACTGATAGTCCGGGTCATTGAGTGTGTGCCAGCGGTTGTGGCATTGCGAGCAGATCTTGTGGATATTCGATCGCTCATTGTTGAGGGTGTTCTTATCCGGTCCATGGTGTAGATTCTCCTGTACTCCTGACAGACAGCCAAGAATTGGAAAACGTCCACCGCCGCAGTTCGCCTTGCCCTGCCATTCGCAGGGTTGCGACGGGTCAGCGTGTCCGTGGAGTGTGACTGCTCGCTTTCTCCCGGTGCTATGCGGATCCTTGAGGTTGATGTCATTCTTCGTTCGTTCTTTCGTTCGACGTCTCAAACCAGACTGGCTCTCTTGCTGGCCAAACCCAGACTCCGTTTCGCTCTCTTCTCTTGAGAGTGAGTCTCCGACTGGGCGAAAACCGCCTTCCGTTAGGTTGAGGCCCGCTATACTCTGGCCCTCTTGTGTCGCGTGACATTCCTTACACCCCCCTCCTTCGCAGAGGTTGTGAAATCCGCTTGCGCATTCCAAGCACATTTTCCAGTCGCCTCCGAAATAGGAGGCCGGGCACCAGCCACGTGATGAATGGTTGGCGCCCGGCCTTCAGTCGCAGAAACAATTATACCGAGGCAGTCAAAGCCAAGGTGACAGCTGTCAGTGAGATGATGCCGAGCCAGAATACCACGGCCCAGTCTTCGTCTTTCTTCACCGTTGCCTTGACCAGATACCCTTGCTGGACCAGCATGGTACCGAACGCTATAGCGGCGAGGATAAGTTTCACCACCACATATCCTTCAGCTTGGAGATGATGTAGGCGCCGACGGCTATCACTCCGACAACGGCGCCTAGCAAGAATGTGACGATGAGTTCAGCTCTCACGGCTTGTTCGCAATGTCGTAGAGCATTGAATTGCACCCACTGGCATACGATTCAATGAGGCCGACAAGAGGCTTTGTCTTGTGTCTCACGAATGGCGGATCCTCTCGCGTCGGATTCCAGCGAGAGAGAATGGAGTACGCTTCATGAATCCTCTCCATTCCCTCGAACAGAAGATCATAGATCTTCTGAGCGTCAGCCTTGTCTGAGCGCTCTTGTTTTTCCTGTTCGTCCATCAGCTCTCCTGAAACTTCTTCTTGAGGTATTCGATCAGCGAAAGCCGCTCGACCTTTTCCTCGAAGCCATTAATGACGTTCTTCTTGAAGTCGATGACGTGGCGAATGCCGTCGTCAATGGTTCCCTCAACCTCAATGATGTGAACGGTCGTGCCTTCTGTCTGGCCGTACCGGTTCGTGCGGCCGAATGCCTGATCCTCCTTTCCAGGGTTCCATTCCCGATCGAGCACCACGGTCTGTGTGGCATTTGTAAAGTTGAGGCCGACACCACCAGTCTTGTAGTTGGCGAGAACAACATCAAGCTCGCAGTCTTTCTTGTCGGTAAACCCGGCGTCCATCTGTCTTGCGACATGGTCACGAATGTGAGCCGGAGTGTCACCATCGTAGATAGCGCAGCGAATGCCCTTTGCCTTGAGCCGCTTCTCCAGCTCCCGCAATGGAGCCTTAAACTGACTGAAAAGCACGCACCTCTGCTCGGCTTCCTGGACGAACTCAGTGAGCAGCTTTTCCGCGTAGTCCACCTTAATGGACTCTTCGACTTCGCAGACTGCGACGACTTGCTTGGTTTCCGGATCGCGAAGTTGAATGCCGCCAGGCCAAGTAATGGCCTGTCGAGTTCGTGTGAGAATCGCGAGAATGTGGGGGATCGTCAACACCTCTGCCTCATTCAGCATGATGGCATTGTAATTGTTAATCCACGACATTACCCTGCGCTGCTCAGTGTACTTTCCTTCGTACTCTGCATCGTCGAAGGAAATAGTGTGGTACTGGATATCTTGCGGCGGAAGCGGCGGAACGCCAGGACTGTCTAACGTTCTGCGCAGATATTTCGACCCAAGCTTTCGCGTTAGCATGTCAGCTCCGCCTGGACCGAATACCCACTTCTTAACCTGAGTATCCACGAGGCTCCACGTATCAACCTGACGACAATACTTCCGCAAGTATTGCGTCTGATCGTAGAATGCCGTATTGTCGATCAGGTTGAGCATTGTCCAGATGTCGCCGGGCGCGTTGAGAATGGCAGTGCCGGTCATCGGGAAGACATTCTTAACCGAGCAGCGACCATTCCACGGCTGACGGCCGAGCTGCTTTGCACAATCCGCTTTAATGCAGACTCCCGAGAACGGCCACCGCTTGAACTTTGCACCACAATGAGAGCAAGTCCAATCATCATTCTCGGCGTAGATAATTTCCCGAAGACCCTTGAAGTTGACGCTATTCGGGTCTTTCAGGTTGTGCGCTTCGTCGATAATAACAGTCTCGAACTTCAGCGCAATGAGAAGCTTGATAAGCTCCTTGTCACGTCGCCAAGCTTCATAGTTGATGACGACGGTGAATTCGTCCATCTGCGCGCAAAGCTTCAAGGCTTGATGCCGAGCCCGCTTGTCCTTGATTGCACCGAGCGCAATCATGTTCCTTTCGGGCTCCCACTTGCCGACCTCGCGAGCGAAGTTCGAGACGACATCATTCGGGGCGACGATAAGGTTCCGATGACTCTGAAGGAAAGCAAGAACGATAATGGAGGTCAGAGTTTTTCCGAGACCCATTACGTCAGCGATGATCCCACGCCTCTCCGAGGCCATTTGCTTCGCCCCATCAATCTGGTGCTGGAATGCGCGCTCACCCCAGATGCTATTCCGGGCGATCCTATCGTAACGATCGAACTCTTCCCAGAGGTCTTCCTGCTTCCTGTCACGAGTGAGAATGTCCGCGTACACGCTACGCAGCCATTCGATGCGTTCCTTTATCTTTCGCTCTTGATCGCCATTCTTGCGAACCTCACGGTCCATTGCGCTTGAACGCTGGCGCGTGATCTCATAGATCCGCTTGATGTATTCTAGCTCCACGCGCTGAACGTCGCTCTGCTCTTTCAGGTCTGCGCGCTTTTCTGAATTCTCTTCGAGAGCAGCCTCCATCCGCTGAATGGCTGCGAAAACTTCCTCTTTCTTTGACTCTTCGAGAGAAATGTTCGAAGTGTCGGGGACGTCCACGGCCCCCTTATTGGAGTAGAACTCCGGCTCATAGTCCCCCAACAGGGGGCCGTGGATTGGATCCATTACTGTCGTTTCTCCGTTTCGCGGTTTGTGTTTTTGATATCGTTTCTGAGGCGACGGATTTTCATTTCGTCACAGACAAGCAGGTAGCCAGTAATGACTGCCGAAATGAGCAGACAGAAACTGGTGAGGTACTGCATTATCGTGTCGAACATTCAGCGCTCGAAAAAGTCGAATGCTGCAACATCCGGAACGATGTGATAGTGCGTGACGGAAGGCGGATCCTCTGGAATGGCTTCCAGTGTGAGCGTCTGCTCTACGTCGGGAATCATGTCGAGGTCCGCGCTGATGACTTTTTGGGGCCAGCGATCCCCGATATTCCAGCGGGAAAGCCCAAGCATCAGGATTCCGCAGAGAATGAAGTGGAAGCATTTCGCATCCTCCTCATTCTCGAATGTGAGGAAATGACGCGACGCCTCGCCGAAAGTACTCTCGTAGCTTTCCGCATAATTTACGATTGTGCCTTTACGCCAGAGGTGCAGTCCGACGTAATTCCCGTGGCCCTTCCCGGGTTTACGATTTATCTCGTCGGTGAGAATGGCACGAACGACCTTGACGATCTCCTCGACCTTGGCGGACGTTACGTTTTCCATTCGATGCATGTCTCCAGCTTTGCGCACGAAATCTACGCCTGTCACATTCGAAGTGCGAGCCATCATTGTTGGAACCAACCTCCTTCGTAGTAGTGACAAGTATAGCGGAAGGTGGCAAGCGCTACACTATCTCATGTGGTCTCTTGCGTGCGGAGTGAACTCCACGGTGAAAACTGGAATGTCGCTTTCGCAGACGAACATCACTCCATTGAGGCTTTCGATGCCATACTTCTTCATCATCGAGTAGGCGCGAATGGCTAGTTCTGCCATGTCTTGATTGATGTGCTGCCATTCGCGATTGCTGGAGAGTTCGCCCATGGCTATCGCACGGAACTGCTCCTCTTCTTCATTCTCCTGCATTCCCACTGATCCTCGCATTCCGCCAGGTGATTATGTCGTGGATACGTGTCGTCTTCCAGAAGAATTTCTGGTTGATGACAAAGTCGGGCTCGGGGAATGGATTGCCCCTGAGCTTCTGCCGAAACCTTTCCGAATGGAAAGAGGAAATCGTGGAAAAGTTTAGGTCCAGAAGTTCCATGATCTCCTGAGTGTCAATGCATTCGACACGATTGATTTCGATCGGCATCCTGACCTTTCACCCCAAGTGAAATGAAAAACGCGCCGAGCTATTCTCGACGCGCGGACTTCTGAAGCATGGCCACAAGATAGCTTGGCCAGATGGCCTGATCGACCAGAAAGCCAACGATCAGGCCAATAACAACGCCGTAACTTTCGATGTATTCAGCTCCTTTCTTAACGCATTTACCCGATCCCCATCCATCCCTAGAATCGAGATAAGCAACAGTATTGCCTAGCACGAAATTATCGAAGATGAGCCATCCTATTGTCACGTGACCCCGGTCAGACTCGAACTGACAACTTCAAGCGCCCCGCATTATCGTGAACGCGGATATAACACGAGGAAGTAGTTAACGCTTGCGTGCAACCTTTTACACTTCGGGACCATTGCGTGCCAAGCCGTTCATTACTCGACACTTGGGCAAGAACTCTAGCCCCCACTCGACGTTAGGCCGGAACACTGCTTGGCCGCATTACGGAACACGTCATCATCCCGTTAAGGAAAGCTACTTATTCGGCGGAGGTGGCGGTGGCTTTGGATGGCAGTCGGGGCAACTCATTCCGATTCGGCCATGCTGACAGACGGCGCTCATTCTCCACCCTTCCTGTTGAGGTCAATCCCCGCCCGCTTCATGAGCGCTGTGAGACTGCGCTCACGGATCTCGTATCTGTCGCCAAGGTTTTCCTTGAGGCGAATGATTAGACGGCAGCGCTTTGCAGCAGCAGAACTCGCTGCCCCCACATTTGTGAATGTCTTTGCCTTCTCACCATTCCTAGCTGGGACGTGAGAGTGCTTGATGATACTCTCAATCTCGTCGGACAGGACTTGGATCTCTGCGGCTTTCTCTTCATCATTCACGTGGTCGCGACGGGATTCGAACCCGCAACATACGCTAGCCTCACGCGCTTTTCCAATTAAGCTACGCGACCATTGTGGCGCTTGCTTCGCAGAATGCCGTTACATTCGCGCAGCTCGACCGCAAAGCCAACCGAAAGTCCTTTGCGGTTTAGGCCCAGCGCCGGGGCCAAGAATTGCGGTGGAACTAATCCCTGGACGTCTCACGCATTAACATTCTTCGCGCGGATTCGTTCTTTTACCTGAATGTCGACCGCAAGTTTTTACGTGGACGGGAAGCGATTGCTTTGCATGGAAGGGAATCGCTCGTTTTGCATTTTCGCTTGACGAGCTTCCGCCCATGCCAGGTTAATCGCATGGCAGAAAGAGATGAGCTCATGGTTGTCCGGAGTTAGCGCAAGGCGATTGCGCATTAGTTCCCCAAACTCTTTCATCTCGACTACGCCCCAGGAAGCTTTCATGTCAGTCAACAATTGTTGCATTGACAGCGCTGTCGCGTGCACAAATTCTGCGACATTCTTGGGGGATGCGACGATGTGCTCGCCCTGACTCATTCCTTTACGCCTATCGTCAGATCGTTTTGAACGTCGGCGAGATTTTCGATGACCGTGCCGAGCATTTCGACGAGCTCCTTTGCTTGCTCCTCGGTTGGCTCATTCTCGAATGACAGCCGCATGTACTCACGAATGCGGCTGTCTGTCTTGTTGAGCGCATTGATGGCATTGCACACATCCGACAGGACGCGAATGGTGCTGGGCATCTTTCGCGCCAGCACCAACGTCTTTCCCTCGTCGAGCTCGGCCAGCATTGCCTGCATCTCGGGGGTGGGAGCTATGACGACGGTCTGAGGAAAGACAAAGACATAGTCTCCATCGATCTCGATCTCAACCGCATAGCGATTCTTCGGCACTTCTCCGGTCTTTGCGTTCACGACCAGTTCGGCGCGCGCCGTTCGCATTCGGTCGCCGGGAACGTCAGGCATCACGCCACCACCGATCGGTGATTGTGAACGTATCCGTAGCCAGAATTGCTGCGGATTCGCACCGTCGGCTTCCGGCAGACCATTCCCGGGAACATCTTCGACATTTCCCAGCGGAGCGGCGCGAGCTCGTGCGTCTTGTTGGGAACGGGAATGGGATCGGGCTGCGGAGAATGTGGACCTGGCCTCGGTTCAGGCTTGGGTTGTGGAGTCTGCGGGGGCACTGCGTCGAGCGTCATTGAATCCTATTCCTTTCGTGACTAGTCAGCCGGACCGAATTCGACATTGATGATCTTCTGACCCTTCGGGACTTCCACCTCCTCGATAATCATTTCGACCGGCTCGTTGAGCTCGTATTCCTCTTCATCCGCGTCGTCGAGGCTTTCTCCAATCATTGCGTCCACCTTTTCGGACGCGCTAGGCTTTCCACTCGGCACGTCCTTGATGGTGATGAACTGAGCGCGCTCACGCGGCTTGAGCTTGTAAAGGCACGCTTCGTGAATGACGTACTCCGAGTCCTCCCGGTTCACGAATGCCAGGGGCTCCTTGGTTTCCTTTTCGCACTCCGCGCACCCGTCGTCATAGACGATATCCTCCTGCGTGAATGCGGTGAACTCCTCATTCGTCGCTGTCGCCATTCTCTTCCTCACTCTCATTGTCGGCCTCGCCATTCCGGACAAGGTCATACTTTACTGCGATGGCACGTGCATAGGCCCGAACTTCATTCGGGCTCAGTGTGCGATCCGTCTTGAGAAGAGTCGAGCTCTTCAGCATTGCCGGATTCCACAGTCTCAGGTCCTGTCGCATTTGCCGCACGAGACTGTACTGCTCTTGCAGAATGTCTTCGTAACGGGAAAGCTTTGCGAGAGGGTCCAGCAAATCACCCTCGGTAATAGATCCGGGCTGCTCGACTTCGTCGGCTGCGAATGCAGCAAGCATCGCGAAAGCTTCAGGGACTGCTCGCCATGCCATAGCAATCTCCGGCAATTCGCGCTGCCTCGCAATGGTTTCGAGATAGGCGTTAAAGCTGACAGCCCTTTCCTCGCCGTCCACCTTCACGAAGAACTCGACACCGTCATTCGGAACCCGCTTGATGCGGAATGCCTCAGCACGACTGAATGCCGACTTCTCTGGATCAGGCTCGATTGTGTCCATTGCGAGCAACGCCTTGACTGGACGATAAACTGTCCCGTATTCCCGTCCAAGCTCGGCGCCAATCTCGTCGATCGTCTTCGGTCCTGTCTTAAGGACGCCGACAATGGCCGCTTGCGTGTGGGTTAGCTTTCGCTTTCCCTTGGTTGCGCTCATCATCTCCATTCCCTCCTCTCATGGATAGAGGCCATTCGCGCTCGCTAGCGGCCTGCCATTCTCATTCCCGGAGAGTTTGATCATGCAATTTTCGCACCAACTAATGTAACTCTCCGGGCAAGATTCAACCATAGTCGTAAGTAAGTGTCAAACGTGCAGGTCAGGGGGTATGTTGATCTTGCAAACTTCGCATCAAACGTCGCATCGGGTTCGCATCAAACGTGCAACAAAGTTCGCAATGGTTGCAATAGAATGTGCAAAAAGCCAGGTCAGACCCATGTTATTCTCAGTGAAAGACTCAACAGCTAATGGCGATAGTTGTTCCCATACATGAACACCCCCCGATTCCCTTAAGGGAATCGGGGGGTCCAGTTGCATTAGTTGCAGATTGGAGTTGATCTTGAAAAACTCGCAAGAATGACGTGTGAGCTTTTCTCAATCGAAGCTTCCGCGAATGGCGTCTTCATCATTCGCTCGACACCAGACGTTCACAACAAACTCGCGAGGCTGCATTGTGCCTCGACGAACGTGAGCGGAATAGACGGCATTCTTGTAGTTGAGAATGCTGCTGACCGCACGGTAGATATCCGGCTCGTGTGGCGGAATACAAACACGCCATTCGTTCTCTGCTGAGAGTGTGTCGCGAACGACAATGTCGACTGTAATGTTCCGGTCGAGCACAATGTCGTTTAGCAGGAGTTGAATTCCCCTGCGAAGTATGCGCGGGTTGATTTTCAGTTTTGGCGACGGAACGCCAAACTGCGGTGTGATTTCGTGAATGGACATTACGTCACCCCCTTATCCGATAGACCTGAGTTACTTGAAGAATATTTCTGTCGACAATGGTCAGATTCTCGTTGAGCTGCCAGCATGGCTCTCCGAACTCGACAATGGCCGCCAATCCGATGAGGCCATTCACGATACAACCGGGTTCGCTGAGGCATTCAGCCACAACCCGGCGCCAGGCGTCATAACTCTCAACGCTGTTAGGGCTCTGTCTGTCAAGCTGGTTCACAAGCTTGTCGTTGAGCGTGAATGCGAGCTGGACTGGTTCGTCAACGATGTAGTCTCGACTGTCACGTATCTGGCATTCCAGCTCCAGATCGTGACCACTCCTCAGCAAGAAGAGCACTTGAGATGTTCCGCTTTGCGGGTCGTGCTGAATGAATGACATCCTTTGGATCTGCATTCCCTCGTGTCCTTTCGCGCGCACATTTATTCCACTCAGCGCAACCCGAAGGGGAGGATCGAATCACGCTGTCGGCAGAACCTGTCTCTCAACGCCAAAAAGCCCCCGACCATTTCGGCCGGGGGCTTTCTGTTTCCGTCATTCAGTGCTGGGCATTCACCCTGTCATTACTGGCGCTTGACCAGCTTGACCAGGGGCTTGACCTCATTCCCGCTGCCGTCCTTGAAAGCCATCTCGAACACCTTCTCGGCGGGCATGTTCGCCTTGGTCGCCATGGTGTCACCCTCGCGAGTCTTTCCGCACGCGGAATACCAGGCGTCAATGATGTCGTCCTTGGAAACCGTGGTCGAGAATGCCTGGCCCAAGTCCACCGCGAGGCTTGCCGGATTGCTCAGAGTAATGGTGCCCTTGGGTGTGTTCTTCTTGGTGGTGGAATGCTCCCACGTCTGACCGCCATCACGCGAGAAGAATGCGCCACTCACGTGAACGGAACGACCGGCACCACCATCAGAAGCATTCCGCGTTCCGCCACCGCCACTGGTCGGACGCCCGGAAGGCCGGTCAATGTGCGTGACGTACTGATTGATTTCCCCGACTTCCGGATTCTTGTGCGCCCGGTAGTTGTCGAGGAAAGACTTCGCCGCCTTGTGCTGCTCGGCGTATTCCCCGTACTTTGTCTTGATCTCGGCGGTCTTTGCGGCAATGTCCTCTTCGGACATGACGCCACCAGCCGTCTTGGAAAGCTCAGCCTCGACGTGCGCGAGCAAGTCAGCCTCAGCCTTATTCGCAGCTGCAATGGCAGCGTCGCGAGCTTCCTGCGCTTCGGCAAGCGCATTCTTGAGGTCGACGTTCTTGCCCTCGATCTCGGCAAAGATCTCCTCATTCTCGGCGAGGAATGCCGCAATCTTCTCGTCCTTGCCGGACGTGCCATCCGCGAGTTCCTTGCGGAGCACCTTGTACTCGTCCGCGAGGTCCTTCAGGATTTCGAGCTGCATCTTGAGAATGCGCGCGTCGTTGGGAAGGCTCCCGATTTCCAGCATCGTGACAGTCTCTCCCTCCACCTCGGCGAGCAGCCTTTCCGCCGCATCGGTGGCGACGAGAGTCGTGCCATTCTCGTCCACGTAGGTGTGACGCTCGGCCGGAACGCTTTCCTCGACCACGGTGTCAGTCATTTCGCTTTCCTCCTGAGGAATGGTGTTGCTGTCGGAATGCGCGACGTCCGCACTTTCCGGGGCAGTCTCCGACTCAGCGCTTTCCTCGGGCTCCTCGCCTGGCAACAGGACTTCGTCCGGGTCGATTGCCGGAACAGCCGTCACGTTGTCGTCGTCGTTCTCCTGAGTGCGCTTGCTGAATCGAGCCATTGTCTTGACCTACCCTTTCGTGTTGGTGATCTTGCTGGATTGTGGTGGTGCGTACGCGAGCCTAGCAAAGCTCCAAAGCGAATGCAAGCCGAAGAACTAGGCGTTGGAATGGGCCTCTGACGTGCACGTTTTCCACTCGTGCGCTTCGAATGACTAGCCATTCCAGGTGATCATGGTCACCGCACGTCTCAGAGATGCGAGCCAGCCAGTCAGCCATGCCCGTGAGCAGCTCTGAGACGCACGCTAACAAGATCAAATCCCTCTTGGGTCTCTCGGCGCCACCGGCCAGATGATCAAGGTCTCAGGGGCTCCTGTGGCGTCCGTGACCTGCGCTTTCCGTGGCTCCTCTCCTTCAGTGCTCCGCTGCGCAGCAGCAATGACCATTCTCGTTTCCTTGTCGCGACTGCTGTTGACTGCATTCACGACAGCTTGCGCAATCTCACGACGAATGCGCTCCGCTTCTCGTGCGCTTGCAGTCAGCTGGAATGCATTCGGCCCCACGCTGAAGACATAACGTCCAGTCTTCGGGTCAATCATGACCGCGACGCGATGTGGTCCAGGCTTTCCGTCGATCTGGACGCCTTTGCGGGTGACGCCGAATGTGCGCCACATTCCGAATTCGGCTGAGACTTTGCAGAGTTCCAGCATTCCCGACACGGTATAACCCATCATTCGGGCAACCGGGGCGTAGGCAGTGTGAGTGATGGCTCGCTCGAATTCATCGTGCGACATTCGTCGCCTCTGATTCGTCGTCAATGACGAGTGAGTCATTCGCGATCGCCGTGGCCATTGCCTCAATGGCGCAGTCGCATGTGATGTCGCATTCGTGATCGCCATTCCACCACGAATTCGGTGTGCTGGGATCACGGTCGGCATACCAGTCCTGGAATGAGCGATCGAGCGCGTTCACTGAGCACCGTCGCAGACGCCCATCATTCGCGCGACGTTTTCCCTAGCGCCCTCCAGGGCGCCTTTGCAATAGTCAGCACTGTTCTCCCAGCGGGGATCCTGGAATGCCTTTTGCGCGTAGTGATGCAACATTGCGTTGTACTTCAAGACTTCCCCGCATGCGCGCAGCATTTCGGGTGTCTCGCCAATGAGTTCGGCGACAGTGAGCTTGGACATTGTGAAAACCGATTCCTTTCGGGATTGCAGGAATGACCGGGCGTTTCTCGCGCGATCAACACAATGCACAAGCGCGCAGCGCGTTCCATCCGCACCATGGCGTTTGTGCATTGCATTCATCAGACGGACTTGCGCTTGCGCACCCGCAATTCAAGCTCGCCGAGAATGCCGTAGTGGCCAAGCATTCTGCACTTGCGCTTGTATTGCGCTATAACAGGATTGTCCGGCAGTCCGTTGTATCGCCACGTCTCAAATCCGGGAACGTTAATCCCGTCCTTGAATGCGCGATGCTTGGCGCGCTTGCGCGCTCGCGAGTGGCCCATTGTTCACGCCTCCATTGCTTCGATGACGATGCGGGCCTGGTCGAGCTTATCGAGCTTGCGCAGACGACCATTTGTGGCGCTGCGCTGATAGACCGCGCGAATAGAAATGCCGTGCCCAATCATCGATCGAATGCGGGCACAAGCATCGGCGCGCGATGAGCACTGATATTGCGTCCCACCGCTGTTGCCGTAGATCTCGTATTCAGCTTTGCCCATTGCACGCAACTGGCACGCCTTGAATTCGTCAATGGTGCCGATGTAGGTGAAACCGCTCATTCGGCAACCATTACAAATGCCGATGTAATTGTCGGGACCTTGCGCGTCTTCCCATTGCGCGAAATGCGTTGCGGCGCGATAGATCGGCTCACCGGTGCACGGGTCATTCCACATCGCGCACACGGCACAATGCTCGGGAACGCGAACGCTCGGGTGAATGACCAATGTGTCGACGAGATTGATGGTACTGCGTGACATGGAAACCGACTCCTCTGGAATGGTTGTGGCTGGCGAGCCATTCTGACCCGTCAATGACGCGCACCGCACGCGCGTCCACCCAGCGCGCGATGCATGCCATTCACGAATCAGTCAATCTAGGACGCAGCTGCGGCGCATTCGTCACGCCACTCCGCCATTGCGTCCGCGTGGCATTGCTCGGCATAGGTCATGTTTGTTTCCCATGACATGCCAGTCTGCCAATCATAGACAGTGCGCCACACTAGGCACGGCGCAATGTCGCCGAGCCACCCGAAACCGAAATCGAAATGATCGCTGTCTGCGTAGCTGATGATGACAATGGCTTCGTTCGTGGTCTGCGCGATAAGCGCAGCCTTCCTTTGTGCGCTCTCGAATGACGTTGAGGCGTACAGAACGACACTCTCACCCATTGCGGTGTTGTCGCGCTCAACCTTGAATAGCACTTCGCGAATGGTGCTCATTGTTCTGACCTCGTTTCGTGGCGTGGCTTGTGTTTTCGTGTGTTTTGCTTTGCTGAGTTTTTCCCGACGCTAGATGAATGCGCGAACGATTCGCTTTGTCGTCTTGTCGATAACGAAATACGGAATGCCCATTCGATCGCCCGCAATGAATGCGAACTGAATGGCTGCACTTATGTCGTCGAAGTGCCGATGAATCAAGTGCTCAGCGTCCATTACTGTGAACCGTCGCGCGATGTGTGCCATTCCCTTTGGTCCTTTCGCTTTGGTTGTGTCATTCATTTCGGTCAGTCGTGCGTCGCGGAGAGGACAGCATCATCTCATGGTGTGAATGCAGGGGAAAACGATCTTGTCAGGCTTTCCGGTCAGCTTTTGAATTTCGGTACCATCGTCCCCCAGGAAAATTTTTGGGAAAAGGGTTCCACTGACCGACCCGAATAGACACGTAATATATCCTAGTTACTAGGTGGGTGATTTCGCGGAGCATTGGTGGTGCGAAGCGAAAGCCGCTCCGGGAACAGATAGCTAGGTAGACCGCCTGAAAATCTCGGAATGGCAAAAAGGCCTTCCTTGCGTTCATTGTGCATGTAAAGCCCCGTGGTGTGGACGGGACATTGCTTTGCGCGGGCGAATGCAGGGAAGGCCTTTTCTGTTGCCTGCAAACAATATCAGAGGCCTTGCAAAACTCGCAAGAGTAGCAGGTCAGAGGCATGTCATACTCGCAAGTAAGTTCGCAAGTCGTGCAAACCCGCAGGTCAGGGAGTTATCGTGGAAGAGGAAAAGGGAATCGGCTGGCAGAATGAGCCTGATCCGACAATGCGGCACTTGAATCCATTTACTGCGGCGCGAAATAATTCTGGGCGACGGCAGGCGGATATCGCGCGAGCTCTGGGGCTCGAGAATGCAACTGACATCATCCGCTTGGAGCAGGCTATCTTTGATCGTGTTCCGTCAAAGGTAATCAGCTATTACGAGCGCGAACTCGGATTGCCGCGTGGATGGCAAGCTGGATATCGCACATTCCAGAAGATGCTTCGGCGCGCGGCGCCACGGCCCATTGACGGCGTTTGGCAAATGCCTCGAGGTGAGGTGACATTCCGGCGTTGGCGACTGCATAACTGGCCGACAATGAGTTCGATGGGATGGTGCAAGGCGTTCTGCATTCACCCGGCAGCATTGTACGCGCTGGAAAAGGGGGAGCAGCACAGAATTCCGGCACAAGTTCTCGACGCCCTCATTGAAGCGCACGTTATGTCCAATGAGCAGGCGCAAAGCTTCGCGCAAAGGATTCAGCAGAGCCATGTCAACACAAAGAAGTAGCGTTCCCCGAATGGGGGAGATAGCGAAGCTCGTCGAAGCGGATATGACCCCGGATGAAGTTCGCGCGAAAGATGCGGCGGAATTCAATGCTTTCGTGGAATACTACTTCAACCAAATGGATTCACTGCCGAGTCTGGATCGGCTGAAGGTTGAATTCCCGCGCATTCCGAAAACTGATCTAAAGCCGCGCTTGCAGGTTGCAGCCATTAAGCTCAATGCGAAAGGTTACAACCTCAGCAATCGAGAATGGCTTACGCCAGAGCAGTTGGCCGTCGCGAATTCCATTCTGAACCTTGCCGATAAGCGCTCGCTAACAAAGAAGCTGCAAGACTTTGGCGTGAGCGCTGCGACATTCGGGAACTGGAAGAAAAACCCGAGCTTCAATGCCTATCTTCGGGAGCGTTCTGAGGATGCGCTTGGAGCAGCCATTCCTGATGTTCATCTAGCGCTAATTGACGCGGCCACGAATGGCGATACGACAGCAATCAAGCTGTTCTATGAAATCACGGGGCGGCATACGCCAGGATCGCGCCAGGACGTGAATGTGCAAGCAATGCTTGTGCACGTCATTGAGGCAGTGCAGAAGCATGTTCAGGACCCGAAGGTTCTACAAGCCATTGCGGCAGATATCCAGCAGGCAACGGGCAGCATCACCGGAATAGTCCAAGGGGAGATAGAGCAGTGAGTTCTACAACTCGTGTCGGTTTCCTCATTCCTGCTGTTGGAGACTCGGCTGATGAAACGCTTTATTACGACAACAACATTACCGGCGTCCTGGAAAAAGAGCTGCCGTCTCAGCGCTTCAATGCTCTGCCGGTAACGGGTAACTATAACGGTCGCATTCAGACGATCAACAATGGCACGCCGTCTGGATTGAATCCTGGCCTCGCCAGACAGAATTACGTAATGACTGCGAGCGGTTGGGCCAATCTCGGGGCATTCGCTTACAAGAAGCAGCTTTACAGCCAGACTGGTGTATCTGTCTCATCGGTGCAAAGTGTTCCAGTGACAAGCAGTTCTGAGGTTTTCGCGTCGGTGCCGATGGATGGCATTGCTGCGCTTTCGCTTGTTCCAGGGACGGCTTATCGCTTTCAGTGCGAAGTCAACCAATACTGGAATGGTGGCTTTACTTCTGGTCAACCAGGACCGTCGCTCGGTTTCAAGGGAAAGCTAAACCTTTTCATCGACCCGAACAGTGGCACTCAGCCAACTCCGACAACGCCTGGAGTGGTCCGGCTCTCCGCTCCCATTGTGACAAGCGATAAGAATGTCGGCAACTATCAGGTAACTGGTCAGTCGCATTATTGCGAGTTATTTTACAATCCAGATGTCGGCAGCAATACTGTCGTTGGCTTTGCTGCTTACATGTCTGCGACAAAGACTGACCCCAACTGGCAGCCGACATTCTTGAGCAACGGTGACATCAATAGCTCGTGGGAGGTCGTCTATTCCATGAACCTGAGAATTGAAGCATTGGGGATGGCATGACAGCGACAACGCCGAGGCTCGCTTTACCTGAGCCCGCGAATGGCGACCCGATGAATGTCAATCCTCCGGCATTCGCGACGACGTGGACGAATATCGACGCAGCTATCGGGCCGACGTTTTGCACGAGCTCGACAAAGCCAGCCTCACCTTATGCAACGCAGTGGATTTACCAGACTGACATTAATCGTCATGCCATCTGGGACACTGTTGCGAATGCTTGGATTACGATTCTGCCGAATGACTACCTTTTCCTAGGTTCGAATACGACAGCTAATCCGACGACCATTGCTGCGACTGGCACGAAGTATATGATCGCGCAGCTAAATGGCTTGACGTTTGAGGCGAATGTCAACTACAAGCTTCACGTTGAAGGAACATTCACTTACACGTCCACGAAAGGCTCAAACACGGCGCCAACCCAGAATGGGAAGATCAATACCCATTACAGTTTGACCGGCGCAGTGACGACTGCAACAGCGGTCCTTGGCAGTCAGTACGCGGACGCCTGGAGCGACACTGTCTACAACCCGACAACCGCTGCGATAGACTTTGCGATGGATAGCATCTTCAACACTGGCACAGCGAATGCCCCAGCTGGCAGTAATACCCTTTCCGTTGGGTGGAGCTTTGAAGTCGACGGCTCATTCAACGCCAATACGTCTAGCTTTTCCGCAAGCAACTCTCTTCTTTACGTGGAGCGAGTATGAGCAGTCTTTCGCCGGTTATCGGTGCAACACTAATGGGAGACACAGACTTTGTTGATGCGTCCGTTGTGACCAAGAATGCTGGATTCTTTGACGGCATTGTTTCGATAACGCAATGCACGAGCGCAACTCGTCCGGCGAATCCCTGGAATGGCCGATGGATTTACGAAACCGACACGCAGAATATCCGTCGCTGGTCTAGCACTGGTTTCTGGCACCTTCTGGGCGGAAGTGGAAAGGCTTCCAGTTCTGGCTATGTCGCGTCGGCGACAGATACTGCGGCTCGCACTATTACGTTGAGTCAGGGCTCGGGGCATCAGCAAGCTTCACTGCATGACTATAACTTTACCGTCAAGAATGGCAAGACGTACAAGATTATCGAACAGGGCTGGATTTGGAATACTGGTTCATTCAATAACACGGCATTCCAGTACAACGTTGGACTTTGGACCAACTTTGGAATAGGAAGCAATCCCGGTCTCGGAAGCGGGTCCGCCATTCATGTTGCGTATAAGTACATTTCCGATGCGGAGTACAACCAGCGCATTCCGTATTACAAGGTGATGTATTTCAATTCACCTGCTGGTTCTGGAACGAGCACTTGTTATTTTCGCTCGGTAATGGATTTGAACGCAGCGGACTTTCCGCCTTCGAATAGGACCATCGGACGGGGCGCGGATAGCATTGGTTCTACTGCATTCCTCTATGACATGGGCGCGCCGGGGGTGACGAATTAGAATGAGCGGCGGCGATGGCGGTCAAGACCTCGGAGATGGGCATCTGGCCAATTATTACACAGATTATCTCAGCGAGCATGGGCTTCGCGATGGACAGAGCGAGAATGACTTTAGCTATGACGACCCAATACCGTTTCCAAGGTCTCGCTTTCCACCTAGCCAGATCAATGCAATGCACGCGAATAGCGATGTCGACTCCTCGCAACAAGCACAGCATCATACGATAGGTCCGCGTCATAACCAATCCGCAGCAGGCGATCATGTCCACGATGGAGTGGGCTCGAAAGCGTTGGGAATCTGGAAGAACTACACTATTGCGTGGTCTTGTGTTTCCGGAACTCAGCCATCCCTCGGGAATGGACTGTTGGCCGGCCGTTATATGCAGCTCGGTGGTGCTGTGTTTGGCCGTATTACATTCGCTGCTGGGAGTACGACAACATTCGGGTCTGGTTCTTGGCAGTTTACTATGCCGCCCGTTCCATTGCTGGCCCAGTCGGGTTTTTCAGGGATTTCATATGAGGGTGGAATAGGTGTAGCTCTAGCTTCGAATGGTTCAGGTGGCAGTCCTCTTCAAGCTACCTCTTCCTATCGTGGTGTTGTCGCAGCAGACCTCTGGATTAACGCTGTTCAAATTCTGAGCGACAACATGTACTGGGGCGGGAATGGCAGCAGTCCATGGGCGTGGACGGCAACCTCTGGCTTTCAGGCCAATTTCATGTATGAAGCAAAGCCGGTGTCCTAATGGCAACTCCACGAGTCGTTTCTACTGACGACATGCTAACCCAGGTCATTACTGGGCTTCGAACAGCGGCGGTACGTCCGAATGTTCTCGGATATGTTCCGCATAAGAAGCAGGGACTTTTTCATGGATCCTCGACAAAAGGACGCTTATACATTGGTGGTAACCGAAGCGGAAAGACGACGGCGGGTGTGGTTGAAGGAATTTGGCGACTCACTGGAAAGCATCCGACAGCTAAACCACCCTTCATTGCTACACCTGAAAGACCAATTCGCGGTCGAGTTGTTGGCGTCGATTACCCCAACGGCATTGAAAAGATTCTCCTGCCTGAATACGCTCGCTGGACGCCCGCCAGTGAACTATTCGGAGGGGGATGGGAGAAAGCTTATAACAAAAAGCTGAAGGTTTTAACCTACAAGAATGGCTCAACGGTCGAATTCATGTCCTATGACCAGGACGTGGATAAGTTTGCTGGAACGTCGCGGGACTTCATTCATTTCGACGAAGAGCCACCAGAGCCTATCTATGATGAATGCATCGCGCGCCTCATCGACACTGGGGGACCGTGGTGGATGACAATGACCCCGGTCGAAGGAATGACGTGGATCTACGATAGGATCTATCTTCCGGGGACCGAAGGCACCGTCGCGAAAGGTCAGAAGGAAAGCCACATTACCGTCATCGAAGCTCACATGGCGGAAAACCCTCACCTGAATAAGAATGAGGTTCAGCTCTATCTGAGCGGTCTCACTCCAGATGAGCGGAAAGCTCGTGGTGAGGGTAAGTTCGTCCAGATGGGCGGATTGGTTTTCAAGACATTCAATCCACAGGTGCATGTAAAGTATGAAGGCGATCCCGGATACATTCCGATCAGCGAATTCAAGAAGCCAGGATGGCGAGTCTTTTGCTCTCTCGACTCCGGGTATAACAACCCCACAGCTGTTCTCTGGCACGCAGTTAACGCTAATAACGATGTCATTACGTTTGCGGAGCATTACCAGCGAGAATGGACAGTCCAGCAGCACGCAGACAAGATCCATGGAATGAATGCAGCGCACGGCTTCAAGCCTGACATCTATGTTTGTGACCCTGCGTGTGGACAGCGTAAAGAAACTACTGGTACCAGCGTCCAACAGGAATACCAGATTCAGGGGCTTCCTTTCACGCTGGGGAATAATGACGTTGCATCCGGTATCTCGCGAATGAACCAGTATCTACGCGAAGTGAATGGCAGCCCGCCGAAGTGGACTATCTACGGTAACTGCATGTATCTCATCAAGGAGCTTGCGCGGCTTCGCTGGAAAAGCTATACCTCGAAGAAGGTAGCCAACCAGCACAACAAGATGGATGCTATCCACAAGAAAGATGACCACGCTCCGGATAGCGCGCGCTACTTCTTTACAATGATGCCAGATCTCGGGCCTCAGCTGCCAGGGGAAAGGAAAGACGACTCCTGGAAGCAGCAATTCGCTGGCAGTCCGAAGGGTCAGCCAATCGATCAGCCGCGATACGACGAGGGACTCGCAAGGGAAAAGAGAGTCGCCGAAGGCAATCAGTGGGTTATCAATCCAGCTAGCCAGAATGGCGCCCAGTGGGAAGTTATTGACGAATACATGGGTGGGATTTTCTAGTTGACGCACAGCATACCATCATTACTTAGAGGAGGAAGAATGTCGAACTACACATCCCCGAATTGCAATACGTACAACGCAGTGGGTTTTCACCTAGGGGACCTGGACTACATTCGCAGCCGAGTTCGGGAAGCTATCCATTACGTTGGAAGTCATCCTGAAGACGTTGTGTTTGCGCGGAATCTCTTGCCGTGGTGGTTCCCGTGCAGCCATTGCCAGACCTATCACGAGCTCTCCATTCAGGACATGCACCGAGCTCTCTTCGATGGTCCGGGCGCCGTGGACAAGATGGCTGCAATGGATGAGTTCAAAGCCATTGTGGAAAGAAAGATGGCAAGCGCGGCCGGACTCGGTCAGCGGAATGCTATCGCACGCACAGCAGAGATGGTACTGTCCGACTTTTTTGGCGAGGAAGAGCCAGTAGTGGAGGAAAAGAAGAGTGACGACGCGAATGGAAAAGCTGACGATAAGGGTTCCGACAAGCAGTCGGTTCCGAGTTCTGGATCAGCCGTACAGTCTTCCGAGTAAGTGCGCATTCTGTGGGATTGGGCACAATGAAGACGGAAAGCGTCAGTTCATTGACACTGGCTTAGATCTCGATTGGTATGGCGTTGTTTACATCTGCACGAATTGTTTTATCGAGATTGCCAAGACACTGGGCTTTCTCTCGCCAGCGCAATACACTGAAGTTGCGAATGCTGGCGTTGCGGCTGAAACTGAAAACATCGGATTGAAGGTCGAGAATGACGCCCTCCGCACTGCTCTTGGTATGCTTTCTAATCACCGTTGTTTTAAGCCTGTCGATCCTGCTCATGCTGCACAGTATAAGAGTGAGCACGGAGAGCCGGAAGTTCCTGGAAACGTTGTGGAGAGTGGAAAGTCGGAGGGTCCAGACAATGCTGAACCTGATGACGGCAAGGGACTTTCCAATGTTCGCGGGAATGCAACAGGTGACTCAACAGAATCTGGAAAGCCAGCCAGTGCAAAGCGTCGTTCCGGTGGCTCCATTCTTGACGACCTCGTCTGACTACATCCCCCGAGATGATATCACGGAAGCGCTGCGAATGCAGGCTTTCGGAACTCCGGGTTATGGTGAGACAATCTTTGAAGAGGACGACAATGAGGCGGCGGCGCTTCTGAGCGATCTCATTGGGGGAGGGCAGAATGACATGTTTGGAAGGGAGGATAACGAATGAGCATTATGCCGCTGGAGATCAGCAAGCCGGGTGCAATGAACCCGACTCCTCCACCGAAGGCGAATGACAGCCATATCAACAATACGAATGACTTGCTTGGAAAGCTCCGCCGTGATGGCGACATGCATGTGAAGTACCTGAGCTGGGTAATGCAGCAGTACACAAAGTGCCGCTCTGCTCGCGCAAAGGAGGAAAGGAAATGGTACTTGGCCCTCGCCTTCTTTTTCGGGCAGCAAAATGCAATGTATTTGCCAGTCGGCTCTACCGCCGGTGCTGGTGGCGCGGGAACAAGGCTCTATGTTCCTCCTGCCCCGTACTATCGCGCAAGGCCAGTCACGAATATGATTCGTCCGGCCGTTCGCAAAGAGGTAGCCGTCCTGACCTCTACAAAGCCTAGCGTTTCCATTATTCCGGCAAGCAGTGATGATCGTGACCTTTTCGCCGCGCAGGCGGGGGAGCAGGTCTGGGAAAGTATTTATCGCCGAAAGAAGCTGCGGACGGTCATTCGACGCGCTACTTTCTGGAGTGTCATTACTGGCACGTCCTACATTCAGTGCTATTGGGACATGAATGAGGTTGACCGGGATAGCGACCAGCAGGGTGACATGTGCTTTGACGTTCTGACGCCATTCCATTTGCTTGTTCCTGATCTCATGGCTGAGGAATTGGAGGCTCAACCCTATGTCATCCACGTCTCGGCAATGGACCTTGAAGCGGCAAAGCTTAAGTACGGGCCACTTATTGGAGACATCAATATCGTCCCGGATACTGCTGCCGCAGCTGACATCATATCAGACTCCTTTCTTAATCTTATCGGGTCGGTTGACGCTAAACGTGCGAATGTCCTCTGTCTCGATGTTTGGGTTAAGCCAGGAGCTAGTAAACTTCTCCCCAACGGAGGAATGCTTACGGTTGTGGGGGGACAAATCATTCAAGCCTGGGAAGGCTGGCCCTATCAACACAACCGATTCCCTTTCACCAAGGTAGATTACATCTCGACTGGTCGCCATTACGGCGAGGGAATGGTCACTGACCTCATTCCTTTGCAACGGGAATACAACCGCACGCGTGGTCAGATTATTGAGGCTAAGAATAGGATGGCAAAGCCTCAGCTCATTGCGCCTCGCGGTAGTATTGAACCAGCAATGATTACTACTGAACCGGGCCAGGTTATTCTGTACACGCCTGGCTTCAATCCGCCGCAGCCCATTCCTTTGACACCACTCCCGACGTATGTTATCGATGAACTGGAAGTCATCAAGAATGACTTTCAGGATATCAGTGGTCAGCATGACATTTCCAAGGGAAAAGTTCCCCCGGGAGTGACGTCGGCGACGGCGATTAGCTATCTTCAAGAGCAAGACGATTCTATGCGTGCAACGGCATTCGACAACCTTGAAGAAGCCATTGAAGATGTTGGCTTTAAGGTGCTTTCCTACGTGAACCAGTATTGGGACACGGCACGGACGGTAAAGATAGTCGGTGTTGATGGCAGCTTTGACGTTCAGACCTTACTGGGTAGCGACCTTCGTGGGAATAGCGACCTCATTGTCGAGTCTGGCTCTGCATTGCCTATGAGTAAGGCTGCAAAGCAGTCGCTCATAATGGATCTCATGAAGCTCGGCTTCATCGATCCGCAAAAGGGTCTAGAGCTTATGGAAATGGGCGGAGTCCAGAAGCTTTACGAAGAGATCCAGATTGACATTGCTCAGGCTCGTCGAGAAAACCTGAAGATGGCAGCAGTCACTCAGGACAACCTGAGTGGCTATCTCCAGACTTTCGTTGCACGTGACCCGAATACAATGCAGCCGATCGGTCTTTACGACCCGAATACTCAGCAGCCATTGCCCCCGGGCGGCAATCCGCCGCCGATTGTGCCGGTTAATACTTGGGATAACCATGCGGTTCATATTGACGCTCACAATAAGTTCCGGAAAAGCCAGCAATTCGAAAACCTCTCCCCAGAGGTTAAGCAGCTTTTTGAGGAGCACGTTTCGATGCATCAGCGGGCATTGCAAGCACAGACAATGCCGCCAATGGGTGCTGGACCGGGCGAAGGAAATCCAGGAGGAGCAGAAAGCGCACCTCCGGGTGGTGCCATTCAAGGCGCCGGATTGACGCAGAATCCCTTAACGCAGATGGAGGCGGCTTAGAATGACTGCAAAGCAAGGTCAAGTCGAGGAGATGAATCCATTCCTCGGCCCTGTTAGAACTCGTTCGGGTGCGTCTGGACATGTTGCGAACTCGACCAAGCTTTCTACTCCGGCCACTTACAATGACCGGACCTCCCTGGAGACCTATCTCCTTAGTCAGAGTTACACTCAAGCTCAGCTGAATGTAATGACGCTGAATGACTGTGTTTACGCGGCCAAGCTCAAGCAGGATGCGGGGATCATCTAGAATGGTTGACAATAATGGATTCGCAGCTATCCAGGCAGCCGCTGCAAAGAAACGAGACACCGGTGGGACAGTTGCCGGAAAGCTTGCTTCGGGAGGCGCGAAAACTCCAGGATCTGGGAACAACAATAACGCCCCAAAGAATGCCGCCATTGCGCGTCGACTTTCTAAGGGGTCATACAAAAGCCCTGGCGACAACGGCGCAAACCAAGAGTCCGGTTATTGAGCCGAATAATCTTGGCTATGGAATAGGAGAGCAGAATGTCTAGGGCTAGTGCGTCTCCTGGATTGGGTGCTGCTGTTACTGCCAATCGTGTTGGAATGGGGATTAGCGCAAATCCCACATTACCACCCGGCCTTAGCGCAGGAAGCGGAATGCCGAGGCCGGCTCTGAACCCTAATGGACAAGCGGAAAGTACTGGCAATCCTATGGCCAGTGCTATTATGAAAGCCATTATTGGCAATGCCGGTGTAGGAGGTGGGCATGCCCCAAGGTCCGGCGGAAAAGGAGCAAGCATCCGAGGGCTTGAAAAGCCTACTGGCGCTCGCAGTGCTGCTATTTCTCGGCGGCTCAATGGCAGTCCTTCTCGGGGCACGGAGCTTAAGGGGCTCTAAGAATGGGACCGGGAAACAGTTCAGTGAGCCAAGCAACCCCGGGGAATCCTATCGTTGCCCCTATTGCGAACCCCGCTTCCCGAAACGGCGCTATTGCGAGACGGATGAAGAGTTCGAGCAAGCGTGCCGCTATGGACGCTGGAAAGCTTTCCAACGAGATCAACGATAACCGGACTTCATTCGAGGGGATTTAAGTGCAGAATTATGGATTAACTTGCACCAGCAAGAATGAGCAGCTTTCCATTGACGGTGTAAGCTTATTTATTATCAAGTTTGACACTGTGGGTGACCCGAAGTCTGGTCTTTATGCTCATCTGGAAGTGCATGCAAATGCGAATGAGGCTGCTAAGTATAAGGTGGGTACTGAGTATTATTTCTTCACTAAGGTGGAGTAATGAGCGTCGAAAGCTCCAGTTCAAAGCTTCGCGAGAAAGCCGATGGAGACGTTAATCGAAAGGTTAAAGGAGCTCTCCAGGATAAGCGCGACGCTGTTGAACCCGAATTAGAACGCATTCGTCAGTCGCTGATTATGCATCGAGCGAATCGCGACACAACAAACCATCCGACAGTGGAAATGGCGTCCTCAAACCGAAAGGGTGCCATTACTCGTAGAATGCAAAAAGTCGCGAGCTCCGGCGGAAGAAGCGGAAGGCTCGCGAAAGCGTCGAAGAATCCTCTCACTTCTGATTCCGGCTCTCCTGATGATGCAACGGCAGACATTGCGGGAACTGGTGACGATGGTGGCGGGGACGCTTCCGCGAATTGACAGGTTAGATAATCTTATTCATATAGAGCCAGGACCGAATCCCTTGCTGGATAGTGGAACAGCTCACGGTTTTAAAGGGTGAAAGAATGTCTGAGACGGCAGGCGCGGAAAGTGTCATTCCTCAGGGTGACGATCCTGGGACAGTAGAGGTCCAACCGGATAATCCGGCATGGAGTGACTTTCTTCAGGCCATTCCGCCTGGCATGCATGAAATGGTTAAGCCCCACCTGCGAAAGTGGGATGAGGGCGTTAACTCGCGCATTGAAGCGGTACACGGTGAATATGCTGACTTCAAGCCATTCAAGGAAGCGGGTGTTTCTCGCGAAGTTCTTGAGCAGGCTTACGGTATCTACGATGCAATCAATACGGATCCGCGACGTGTCTATGACATTCTCGCTGAAACGTATGGCTACAATGTAGCGAATGCAGCCGTGGGTGCCCCACAGCAGAATACACCGCAGGGCCAGCCGAATGCGCAATCCCAGCAGGGCGAGAGTGCTGCTGAATATGAACTTGGCCAGGGTGGACAGTATAGCCCTGAGATTGCCCAGCTTCGACAGACAGTCGAAACCATGGCGCAAATCATGCTCGCGCAGAATCAGACAGCCGAGAATTCCAGGGCCGATGCAGCTTTGGACGCTGAATTGTCTGCGGCTCGCGCAAAGCATGGAGACTTTGATGAGCAATACGTTCTGGCTTACATGCAGAATGGAATGACTGCGGATCAGGCAGCCCAACAGTTCATTAACGCACGCAATGAGATCCTGGCGTCGCATAACCGACCTCAGGCTCCGAATGTCATTAGCGGCGCTGGTGCATTGCCTTCTCAGCAGATCAATCCTGCGGGCCTGAGCAAGAAGGACACTCTCTCTCTGGTGGCTAACATGATGAAAGCAGCCAACCAGCAAGGGTGATTTTCATGGTCGCTACAATGACCACTGCTAACAACATTCTCAAGGAAATCTACGAGCCGAAGATTCGGGAGCAGTTAGCTAACTACAACCGAATCACAAAGCGAATGGAACAGTCGGCCGAGAATATCGAATCGACTGTTGGCGGTAAGTACGTCAAGTTCGCTACGCACATTAAGCGTAACAATGGTGTCGGTGCTCGTCTGGAAATGGAAGCTCTTCCGACAGCGCAGAACCAGAGCTATGCTGCCGCTCAGGTCGGCCTGGCTTATCTGTACGGTGCGGTTCGGCTTTCTGGTCAGACATTCGAACTGGCCCAGACGAATGAACAGGCCTTCGCTTCCGTTCTGGATCAGGAAATCAATGGCATTCAGACCGACCTGAAGCGTGACCTTAACCGACAGATCTTCGGGACGTCGCTTGGTACTCTTGCTACCGCGAGTGGCACCTATACGACTACCAACACCTTTCCGACTACGTTGACAATGCCGTACGTCGAAATCGGAATGGTCATTGACATCTACGACTCGACAGGTGTCACTCAGAAGGCGACGGGCCGCAACATTACGGCCATCGTTCCGAATACTTCCATTACGTTTGACGGTGCGGCTATCAGTGGCGTTGCGGGCGACATTATCGTCCGGACCGGAAACGTTACTCGTGAAATCACGGGCCTTCAGAACATTGTCGCTGCGACGGGTGCCCTTTACGGAATCGACCCGTCGACGACTCCAGTTTGGGCTTCCGTGACTAACACGAATAGCGGAACGCAGCGTGCTCTTTCCGAAGGTCTGATGATTAAGGAAGCGGACGACATCTACACAAAGGGTGGTGACACGACTGTCATCTGGACCACCCTTGGAGTGCGTCGCGCATACTTCAACCTGCTTGTCCAGCAACGCCGCTACACGAATACGCAAGAGTTCGAGGGCGGCTTTTCTGGGCTCGCATTCACGACTGACCGTGGCGACATTCCCGTCATGGCTGATATCGACTGCAACCCGAATACGATGTACTACCTGAATGAAAACCAGATCACGGTTTACCGTCCGCAAGACTGGGCATTCATGGACCGCGACGGCAGCCGTTTCATTCGCGTTATCGGTTACGACGCTTATGACGCGACCGTCTACAAGTACATGCAGCTGGGGTGCCACCAGAGGAATTCCCAGGGCCTGATTGGCGACATTACGGAGGGCTAGTGGCAAGTGAAAAGATGCGGCGTTCTCTTGAGCATCATGCGCCTGACGAGAAAGGCGTGCGAAAGGTTGTAGAACTTCGCCGCGCAGCACTTGGATTCGCGGATATCCTGGACACCATTCCCCCGGGTCGCGAAAAGTCCATTGCAGAAACTAAGCTTGAAGAAACTCTTATGTGGGCAGTGAAGGCGGTAGTCGTTCCACCTGAGAGCTAGTCAAGAAGGCCCAGCCCAATTCTGGGCTGGGCCTTATTATTTTCCCCCGGGAGGGTTTGTAATGACTGCACCGCCTAGCGTTTCTATTGGCGACCTTGAACATGCCTTTCTGTTGGCGGCAGTTCCATCTAGCGATAATAACCTTGCTGTGTCAATGGGCCAGGGGGTTAAGGTCGCTCTGACCGGTAATCAAGCTCCTCTGGATAGCAGCCAGATAGCAAACCGCTATGGAACTGTTTCGAATAGCGGGACGACAACAGCTGCTCCGGCAGCCAATACCAATATTGCCACTCTTCCGACTGTTAGCTATGCCTATTACCGAGCTGACATCATTGTCGGCTTCGGAGGAACGGCAGAAGCAACAGCACAGGACAACTTTGTTCTGAAGGATGGAACTGCCGTATTGGCAACTATCCCCGTTTCCAATGTCGCCAACCAAATGTCTCAGGTTCACACGCTTTTCGTTAACTCGGCGAATGGTGCATTGAACCTGAATGTCGGTGGAGCGGGTGGCTCGGCTGGATCCATTTACAAGGCCACTCTTCGTCTTACAAGGTTGGTCTGATGGACGGTAATGGAGCTATTCTCCTTGACCCGAATGGCAGCATTCACGTCCCTTTGAAGGACGCGCCTATCACAGAAAAGCACCGCCGGATTGATGAATTGCTGAGAGCTTATGATCCATATCTGGAGCTACACTTTATACCCCCGGGTTCTCGTGGGCCGCTGGATACGAAGCCTTGGGCTGTGGTTCACAGAATGCCAGGCCGTCCTGCCTATACCGTTGGCTTTTTCGACGATGCGGATGAGCGACTTCTCGCTCACATTATCAATGTGGATAATGCTCATGGGAATGTCCTCAACAAGGTGGACGCCCTGAATAAGGCGACTGAAGCTCTGAGAATGAAGGAAGAGCAAGAAGCGCGAATGGAGGCCGGGCTCATTGCGGCTTCGGTGCTGCGCAGCCCCAAAATCCATTACAAGTACAATGGGGTGGACTTCAGTGAACTTAGGGGACGTTAAGACTCGGGTTAAGCGGACATTCGGTGACGATGCTGGAATTCAGATCCAAGACGCTGACATCATTCGATGGGTGAATGATGCTCAGCGTGAGATTGCCAACCAGAATGACGATCTCTTGCAACAGACAGCAACCACGCCTGTCCAGGCTGGGGTTGGCACATATCCATTGCCGACAGACTGTCGCCTCCTTCGAATGGTTAAGTTCAACGGCATTCATATGAAGGGGATGACACCGAACGATTTTAACGAGTATATTGACGGGCTGCTCAATCCCGCCAATTACTCTCAGGGAGACCCTCTTGTCTATTACGTTTGGAACGGGCAGCTTACGGTCTTTCCTGTTCCGTCTGAAAGCTCTACTTTCTCTAATGGTAGCCCAACCAGCTTTACGATTTATTACCTTCGTAATCCTGTCGATGTTGTCAATGATACTGACAATCTCGAATTTCCTAACGGCTATCACAATCACATCGTTGAATATTGCCTGTCAATGGCTTATGAACTCGATGAAAACTTCGGCGCTGGACAGCAAAAGCGACAGCAATTCCAAACTGGAGTCAACCAACTTAAGGAAAGAGATAACTGGGCAACCCGAGAAGTCTACCCTTCCTTGACTGTTAAGGCCGAGGACCAGGTTGAGTTCTTTCCGGGGTGGTTCTGATGCCCGGACAGGAAATGCGGCTTGGTCCATTCATCGGGGGGATCAATCTCTTCAGCGACCCTGGAGCCATTGCCGACACGGAGATGGCAAGCTGTATCAACTTTGAAGTTGGATTGGATGGCTCACTGGTCAGCCGTCCGCCGATTGTAATGAACCAGTCTACGGCGCCGAGCTCGACAAGCAACATGAAAGTGCTATTACTTGCCGTCCTGAATGGAACGACCTATCTCATTGGGTCGAGCAATCAGGGAATCTATCAGAGCACCGGGGGGGCGTGGACATTACTCAGTGCTTCGGTTTCTTCTGACTGCGCCATTCAGTATAACAATAAGGTCTGGTTTTTCCCGAAAGTAAATACCGGACCTCAGGGCGCATCATGGGATGGGACCACTCTTACCGTTCTCGCGACATTGCCAGGCGCTAGCGCAGCAATGGTATACAAAGAGCGTGCCTGGATTGTGCCAGGGATAAATGCCACGAGTAATGCTTCGCGACTTCAGTATAGCGCTACAGCTGACCCGGGGACGTGGACTGGCGCAGACTCGACATTCGTTGACATCTCTCCCGGTGACGGTAGAAAGCTTGTCGACCTTGTTACGTTCAATGACAACATCATGCTATTCAAAGAGGATAGCACTTACGTAATGGCGTTCGACAGCGTTCCGTCGGCGAGTTCCATTAAGAAGGTTAACAACATTGTCGGGGTGTCCGCGAATAACTGTGTAGTTCCATTCGAGAACTCGATTTTTGTATTCCATCGCAACTCGGTTTACGAGATTGTCAACTATCACTGGACCAAGATAAACATTAAGGTTCCACCGGTATACGACAACAGCGTGCCGACGAGTACAACCTATGCGATGAACTTCTTTCTCACGCTTTGGGGAGACCGACTTCTATTCCGGTACTATCGGAAAGTCTATTCTTTCGGGCTCCGCACTCGAACATGGACCGAATTCCAGTTCAGCGTGACGAATAACGAGCAATGGTTTGGTCCCCTGGTTCGCTGGCCAAGCAGTTCTGGGAATATCTACAACTTGGACGTCTATTACGGTGGGAGTTGCCTCAACCAAGATACCAAGACGTTCAAGATGCAGAATGGATACGACGCGTCTACGACGGAAAGCACAGTTATTACGTGCACCATGCTGACGAAGAACTTCGATTCCGCTTACGGTCGTCGCTATCGAATCTTCTCATTCGGTCAGCGCTATAAGAAGATGCATTGGTGGGGAGCGACAGTTCTCACCTCGAATGCTGTAACAGGAACAGTCACTCCCATTGTAACAAACTTCTCCGTTACATGGTCTCAAGCAAAGCAGTATACCTGGAGCCAGCTGAACACTTGGGGCCAGCCCATTCTCGCCGTTCCTGGCATTGTGACGACTTGGGGTAGCCCTGGCAGTCTTGCGCAGCATTTCGTGAAGTTCGCAAAGTCGCTTCGCTATCGCCAGGTGAATTTTGCCATTCAATTGACGACGGATGGTACATTAGTAACTGGACCAGCAAAGCTTTTCGGGATCGTGAATGTAATGGAAGTCAAGCAGGTCGTCACCGAGGGGTCTAACTAATGATCCCAACGCCACAGGACAATGCGCGGTCTCCTGGCTTCAATCGCTTTGCAGCCGGTGACAAGAAATACGGCACTCAGGGCTCCCCGAATTTGGGGCCTACGACCAATCTCGAAGGATATCGCGAGCGCAACTTGCAAATTAAAGCGCGCCAGAATGCGATCCTTCGAAGAATGAAGACAGGAGTTAAGGGGGATCCAGCAATGGCAAACCTTATGAGCATTCCGGGAGGGGGAGGTCCCATTGGCAGTAGTTAGCGATCCGACACAGTTTGCTGCAACCCCGAATGCGGCAATTGCGAATGCTGCGGCCCGTCGCCTCGGAATGGTGACGCCAGATTCGCTGAGGAATCCCGATCAGCCGCCAAACATTCCAGTTGCGCTCCCGAGTCTTCCTACTACTCCAGACCAGAGGCCGGGAGTTCCTCCAGCTGCCAATCCGGTTCCGCCTTCCGGCGTTAATACGAATAACCCGCTTTCTGGGGGGACCGGGAATGCTGACCTGGATAAGTACCTGGGAACTGATACAACCTATCAGTCCCAGCTTTCTGATTTGATGCGTCAATACGACCAGTATAATGCGCAGCGAAACTTGCAGGCTTCCCAGACTCAGGCGGATTACGATGCAAAGCAAAGGGCGCTCGATAAGCAGGCCGTACAGGATCGCCTTAACATGCGCGATACTGCTGCTGCGCGCGGAATTCTCTATTCGGGGATCTATGCGAATCAGCTCGGGCAATACAATGACGCCAATCAGCAGCAGATAACAAACCTCTTGGGCGGATTACAAAACTCCAGGGATAGCGCTCAGCTCGCATATGAGCAGTTCATTTCCAACGAGCTTAACGCAAAGGCTCAAGCTGTTCAGCAGGCCGCTGCAAGGCGTGCCGCAGCATTAGGGAAGTTCTAGAATGGTAGCTATTACGACACCGGGCGGGGGAGGGGGAACAACCGCTCCTGGCTCTCCATTCAATTCTGGCAATCAGTACCCATTCCTAAATTATAACCCACTGGCCACGCAGCAGCCTGGACAGAGTCTGATGGACTTCCTCAACACGAGGTCCGTCAATGGAATGCCGCCAGCGGATAGTCTTCCGTTGCCGCAGACGCAATACACTCCAGCGGGTTCTGGATACGACTTTCCAGCTGGCCCGCCGGATGCTGGTCCTCCTGGAACTGTTATTCCTGGTGACGGCATTCCAGTAAGTCAGGGACCTTCCTCTCCTGACAATCCGGGCCAGGATATCATGAATGGGCTTTACTCTCAGCTTGCTGCGCTGGGTGCTGGCCCTTCGGTTGGTGATCTGACAAAGCAAGCCAATCAGCAGGCATCACTGAAATACGACCCGCTCATTCAACAGCTTCAGCAGAATCTCGGAATGGCGAAGACGAATGAGGCTCAGGCGTCGACTCAAATCGGGGGTCTATATAATTCGCTGGGCAAAGCCCTTGCTGCGCAGATGCCAGTTATTACCAATCAATTCAACCAGCAAGAAGACCAGTCTCGACAGAATTACGCCACCCTCCAGAATCAGATCCAATCGAATTACCAGAATGCTCAAGCTGCTCAGGAAGCGGAGCTTCAGAAGCTAGGCATTCAAGCTGCTCTGCCGCAAAGTACTCAGCAAATGCAGAGTGATGAACAATACTTGAAGAACCAAGCTGGAACAAATGGCCAGGCCTTGAATGATGCAATGCGTCTTGAAGGGCAAGGGCAAGCCGACTTCATGCAGCGGGCTTCTGCCATTGCTCCGACGCAAGGTGCCAATCTCCAAGCAAGCTTAGCTCAGCAGCTTTTGCAGCTGGAGAATAGCATTAACCAGCAGATTGCTGGATACAGGGGTCAGGAAGGGGCAGCAGCGCAATCCATTCTGGCGCAGCTGCAAAATCAGGCAAGCGGAAGCCTGAATAAGCAACAATCCGACCTCATTGACCAGACAATGAAAATGGCGGAACTGGAAAAGCTTACCAATCCAGGCATTTTCGGGACAGCTCCGAAAGCACCTTCTGCTACGAAGTATAAGGGGATTAGCGGGGTTCCGCAGTATTTCCAGGACAACGCTAGCCTGAATGATCCTGGGGCACTGGAGAATATCTTTCAGACCTTTGCAACCTCTCCAGATTATGCGAAGCTCTCTGGGCCTGGCGGAATTGGCTCTCCAACGCTAGAGACCGCTTGGCCATTACTTCAACAGGATGCCATGAGCATGATCCCCGGCATTCCACAAAGTGCTCTTGAGGAGCTTTACAACGCGCTGGCTATCAAGTTAGGTAAATTTCAGTAATGACTCTTAGTCCTCAGTTTCTCGCTCAGCTTCAAGCGGCGAGTTCTAAGCTGGAAAAGCAGAATCCGACCCTGTTCCCGGGGCGAACTATTCAGCCGCTGGGGACTATCAATCCTGCCACAAATGCTCTCGCGCAGCACCTTTTGACGAGTGGTCTTGGTTTTAATAATTCTCAGGGGAGCTATTCCCCAAAGCCAACTCAGCAGGGAAAGTCGGTTATCTCCCGCATTCTCGACGTTGTCAGTCGACCGCTTTACGCGGTAGCTGATGCAGCTTATGAAGCTCAGGACGCCGCTTCTCAAGCTGGCGAATCCTGGAGCAATCCTTTCGCTGGAATTGGTGGCGCAATCAAAGGACTTGGCACAGGTGTCATTCATGGACTTTCTGGAACGGAAAAGCGGACCTGGGCGGATGTCATTCAACAGGGAAAGGATATTAATGCGCAAAAGAAGGCAACTGGGTCTCCCGCTGGCTATACGCCCGGTCAGGGTGGACCTCTCTCCACTGGTGACAAAGTTGGAGCAGTGGCCCTTAACATTGTCGCCGACCCCCTGAATGCAGCTAAGCCAATCCAGTGGGCTCGTGGTCTCGGTGCCCCCATTCCGACGATCGGAGACCTTTCCCGCAAAGCGTTCGGTCGAGGTGGAAGTGTTGCAAGTGAAGCTGAGAAAGCGGCAGCTATTCCGTCGACGCCTAAGGCTATTCCGGCCGCGCCGCCGAGCAATCCATTACTGGACATCAACCCACAAGCGCTCAAGAATGCCAAGTCCATCCCCGACATTCTCCACACGAAAATTGGCTCACCGGCCGTCATCACGGCCGAGCATCCGCACGTCAACATTGACCAGGAGGCGCTTTCGAACGGGAATGCGCTAAGGGCGACCAGTCTTACTGAAGAAGGTAAGAATGCTGCTCGTGGCCTGCATTCCATGATGGGTATCGGGGGGAGTGGGACTGACGCAGCGCGCGCTGTTGCAAATAATGCCCTCACCGAGATTGCCCCATCAGTGAGGGCTGGACTGGAAAGGAATCGGAATTGGATCGCGGAAGCCGTCAAGAATGGAGTTGATCCACAAAGGGCGGTTCAGGTTGTTAAAGACGTCCAGAATGGAGCGGACTTCAAAACAGCGCTTGAGGATGCAGTCCGCAACTCTAAGCCATTCACGGCGGCGCGGAAGATTGCTCGCTCCTCGGAGCTCAAAGGAATAAGCGATCCTCATTTCAAGCTGAGTTCTATTCTCGCCCCCACCGCGAAAGAAGTTCTTGACAGTGTTCATCCCCAGAATCCCGATGCAGCTGCAAACTTGGCGACCATTCGCCAGACCCAAGCTCTCAACAGCATTAAGCGTGCAGGAGCATTGTCGAAGCCGCTTAGCGGAGCAGAGCAAGCCATTCACGATGACGTCGTGCAGATGGCAAAGGATCGCATATCTGGGGTCAATGGATTTAAGCCAACTGGAACCTATAATGATCTCGCTCAATCAATGGTATGGAATACCGTTAGAGGTCGTCTCGCAGGAATTACGTCTGGGGGAGCTGCAAACATTCGCGGTATTAATCAACGAACCCTTAAAGTCGTTGCTCACATTGAAGATACACTTGCCGGACAAGGTATTAAGGCAGTCAGTGGGGATGGAACACCAGCTCGCATTACCGATGCCGTACTTAACCATTCTGAATTCCCTGATAAACTCAGCAAATATCCCAATCACATTCTGAATCACTTTGTGAATGGTACTACAGCGGGCGCCATTGCGAAGGCCCAGAAAGCTGTCAGCGATGCGGAGGCAATGAAGCCTGTCATCAATGATGCGGCGCTCAAGGTGAACCAGATATTTCATGATCCGACATTGAGCGATCCGGTAAAGCACTTGGCAAGTGCCCAGAATGCGAAGCAGGTCGAGCAATCCATTGTGATGAACACTGGCTCGACACGTGCTGGAAAAGCTGGACGCCAGATCTACAATGCCATTATCACGAATCAGCACAGTGCTGCGGCTGGAGCAATGCAGTCCGCCGGAAAGGCACTTCGTGACATTGTCACTACCGGAACCATTCCGGATAACTACAAAGCCATTGCTGATGATCTTGGTAGGGCGGTGTCTAGGAGCCTCTCTGACAAGATCGACATCGTTCCAGCCCCCTCACACCTCGGAACCCTGATCGGCCCTGAGGCTCGCGCTGAGACCGGTTTCCTGGGGCGTATGGCCACCTGGTACGGCCAGCACGACCTCCGGCCGATCGTCCGAGCAAGGCAGGCGACAGCCCGCACGAATGCCGCATTAATGAGCCGTTCCTTGACTCACGCATTCAAGGGACTCACGAATGAGCAACGGAATGAAGCTGTTCGTATTGCCCAGGGCGTCTTTATCGGAACTGGCAATCCGGTGACAATGAGGGCTGCGCAGGAAATCCGCACTTTCATGGAGAACCTGCTTTCCTCCAGCAAGATTCCCGAGGCTGCTCGAAATGGCAATACCGTCGCCATGCGAGCTGGATTGATGATGGATGGGAAGTATGGCATTAACGCCGAACTGAAGCGAATGGGCTCTCAGGTCAGGCTAACGAATAAAACTGTAAAGAACATGCTGGGCAAGGAGATTCCTTATGGCAATGGAACCGATTGGCTCAACAGTTGGGAAAGCCACAAATTTGCAGGAGACCCTGTTAAGGAGCTGGCACGGATCAATACAGCCGTTTGGAATGCGGCAGCAAAGAAAGCAATTTTCGATGACATCATTAGCCGCTTCGGCCGAGCTGGCGCGGATGCAGAGCGAAATGTCGGGATTAAAGACCTTCCATTCACTAAGGGAGTCTATTTCCATTCTGAAATTGCCGAGCAGATCCCTCGTGTGGTCCGCGATCTATACGCGCCAAAGCCCCAACAAATGGCCCTTCTTCGCTCCATGGATAACATTCTTCGGATGTGGAAGACTGGCGTTACTATCTATTCCCCGAGTCACGCCATCCACAATGGGATCGGTGACATCTACAATAACTGGATCGCTGGAGTCAACGACGTCCGGAATTACAGCAAGGCTCTCCAGGTCATGCGAGCGTTTCATACCAATTACAAAGGGCTTGAAGGCTTACAGCCTCTATTCAACAGCATGCAAGACTTGCCAGGTGAGCTTTCGCGTTACGCCCCGGTGGATGGTAAGAAAGTCATTGCTCAGACCGCTGATGGAAAGAAACTGACCGCCGCGCAGCTTTACATGGCTGCACACAATCAAGGCATTCTCCAGAGCGTTGAGCACATGGAGGATATCTACAACGATGCGAATGGTGGACTTGGTGGACTCAGCAAATTCCAACCCCTCGGCGGAAAGGTCAATGCCGCCGCTCATGCCTGGGTTCAGGGAATGGACCACTTCACCCGATTGGCTCAGTTCATTCACGAAGTTCGCAATGGCCGTGGAGATCTTGCCACCATTTTCGATACGGCGGGCAAACAGGTCCGTAAATACCACCCAGATGGAATGGATCTCACCGATTTTGAGCGGACAGTCTTGCGGCGTGTCATTCCATTCTATTCATGGACTCGCAAGGCCATCCCTTTTTCTATTGAAGGCATGCTTGCTAGGCCGGGTAAATTCCTTGTCTACCCGGTCACTACGAGCACTCTCAATTTTGGGCGCGCCGAGAATGTCAATCCCGGTCAGCAATTCCCCAGTGATCAGCTCTTTCCTTCATGGATTACCGATTCCGGCATTGGGCCCGTTGGCGCACCGGGTGGCATTCTAGATAAGCTGACCGGAGGTCAGGGTGGATATGTGACCTCCTCGCTTTCTATTCCGCCGATTGACCTCTTGCAGACTTATGGCAACCATCCGAACGAGGGCATTCTCAGTGGCCTCAATCCGCTCGTCAAAGACCCGATTGAATTGATGCAGGGTCAGCACCTTGACACAGGAGTCCCCATTGCCAATCCGGCGGAATACGCCGCGAGCGAGGCTCTTCCTGCGCTTGGATTGGCTCAGCGGCTGACGAACATTGGCACTCCTAAGCAGGCCACTCAAGGCGTCGGGAATGCGCAGAACATTACTAACTTTCTCACAGGTCTTAAGTTGACGAATACGGCACAATATGTAAAGGAAGCCCAATACGAGCTGCATCAAAAGCAGACTCTGGCGCGCAAGAATAACCGTGCCAATCTTAAAGCATTCTTGGACAACCTTAATGGAGGCAAGTAATGTCTAATGGAGCAGACGCCAGTCGGGTTGTTACGTCAAGTCAGATGCGATCGATGGGGCTTAGCTTTGTCGGGCGCTACTTCTCGCAGTATCCAAGCAAGAACCTCACTCGCGGTGAAGTTGTAGACCTTGGCACGAATGGATTTGATATCTTCTCCATCTACGAAGATGGTGTCAATGACTACATGGGCGGCTACAATAAAGGGATCGAGAATGCGCATCGTGCCCTGAATCAGGGGCAGATGGTGGGAATGCCATTGACGCGACCATTCTTCTTTGCCGTCGACAAGGATGTCGATCCGAATGACTACAATCTGCACGAGTACTTTTCGGGAATCAGTAACGTTCTCGGGGGAATGCGTCGTGGATGCTATGGTTCGACTGGCGTCCTGCGCGCATTGAAGCATGCTGAACTGATTGACTTCACCTTCCGGACCATGTCAGTAGGTTGGAGTGGTGGCGCCGGAAACCCGGGTGAATTCAACATCACTCAGACTGGTTACATCAACGACGCATTCGATCGAGACGCGAATGCAACTGGCGACTTTGGGCAGTGGCGGTATAATTGGACGCCGTCAATGCCATCTCCCGAGCCGACAGTTCACCTGTGGATTATCGTAATGTGCACGAATGAGGATCCCAAGCGACCCGCTGGGGAGACTACGAATAGCGGTCAGGTCGAGATTATTCAGAATGCTCTTATTGCAGAAGGCTTTCTGCACAAGGGCAGCTTTGTTGCTGGCCGTTGGGATACGCCGACTAAGGATGCTTATGCAGGCTGGCAGGGCAAGTGCGGATACCGCGGCCATGATGCCGACGGTATCCCTGGAATGACGACGCTTTCCAAGCTTGGCGCCAATCACAGCTTTCATGTTGTGAGCTAGGAATGCCTGGGCCAGCAGCGGCATTGTTGGCCGCTTACAATGGAAAGTTAACGACTACCCCAGGGAATAACTATGGCGGATATAACCCGTTTGGCGGAAGCGCTGGAACGAGCGCGGCAGACCCAGGAGCAGTCGCGCAGAATGAAGTGGCTCAGGGTCAGTCCACTTACAACAGCCAACAGCTTTCTAATTCGGCTCAACTTGCGTCTGCTCTCCAACCATATAGCGTTGGGGGAACGCTTCAGCAAAACGCTACAAGCAATGCAGCAGACCCAAGCGCAGCGCGTCTCGCGGACTTCAATAACCGAATAGGTGCCATTACGCAGCAGGGAGCCGATGCCACGACTGCTGCGACGCAAGATGAGCAGAATTACTGGAATAGCCAGTTCCAAAGCATGGCTAACCAGTTCCAGAAGAATAGCGCTGCGAATGACAGCTGGCTGCAAAGCACCATCCAAGGCATTCAGGCCCAAACGCAAAACAGCGCCTCGTCGGGATTCAACATTGGCCTAATGGGCCAGTTAATCCCGACGGGCGCTGACCCGAATGCGAATATCGGCGCTCGGGCTGTTGCTGTCGCTAAGATGGCTCTTGGGACTCCGTATGTGTACGGAGGGAATTCACTGACTCAAGGAGTGGACTGCTCAGGGCTCGTGCAACAAGTGTACGGGCGTCTTGGCATTCAGTTGCCCCGCACATCCACAGAGCAAGCAAAAGCCGGGAAAGTCGTGCCCAGTCTTTCGCAGGCACTACCTGGCGACCTAATTCTGATGTATTCACCATACGAGCCAGCAGGTCTCCAGCAGTATGGACATGTTGGAATTTACATCGGGAATGGAATGATGCTGGACGCTCCTCATACTGGGGCCGTGGTTCGGATTGAACCGATTGTGAATATGACGGGGATTGTTCGACCGTGGTGAATTCCGGACAACAGCACCGACTGGCGTTCTCATGACTGTGGTCGATGCAGCCGAGCCCATCATTCACGTGCATAACTTCGGAATGACCGCAGCCCGCACAGGATTTCGCCTCTACGATTCGAAACCTCTCAGCGAAGCCGGAACAACTGCATTCCCCCTCAGCGGGAACACAATATGGCTTTCCACCTCGGTAATGCCTGCCCTTGATGTGTGGGCAATTCACGCACTTGCTGGCCATGTCGTCATCTGCCGACATCTCGAAGACGTCAAAGCCCGTCATCGGACGAATGATGGGGTGACCTTCATCGGATTCGGGAAGCTTGAATTCGCGGTTCGCAAGAACGCTCGTCAGTTCCTCCAGGTTTGCCACCTTTTCTTCCAGTCTGGTAATGCGCTCTTCCTCGCTAGCCATTCTCACTCCTTGTGAACTTCTCGCACTCGCAATCTCGGACCATGCAGATGTCATTCTCATGGTAATACTGGATATGGTCACAATTGCTGCACTTGAGCCGGTTGGGGCGCTTTTGCCGACTCCCTTTCCCTTCGCTCAACGTGTTCATCAGTCGGCCGAGATGATCGTCCGGCATTCTACCGATGATCCTCGCGTTGTCGCGAAAGGCAATACTCGCCAGCTTGCGAATGTAGTCGAAGTTAATCCAGCTGCCCTGATACCCGGGCATTTGCTGGCCCTTCTTGTCAGTGACTGCGACATTGCCATTCGGGAAGATGAAGATCTGGTTCACCATTCCTTCCGTTATGGTGTCGGCTTCTTCCTTTGTTGTGCACCATCCATAGCAAAGACAAGAGGTCCGGCCTTCGCCTTCTCCGTCCGTTGCGTTGCACGGCATCTGCGACACGTCCGCAATGGACTCATCGTAGTGATATCCCTTTCCGTGATGACACCAGAAGCATTCTTGAGGAATGAGCTCTAGCGTCGGTTCTTCGAGAATGTCATCGTCAATGCCCGGGTCGTCAAAACGGACGTGCCAGAGCATATGCGGATTGTATTCATGTCTCCAGTGGCCAGTAATGGTTCCCTCCCCGTAGATCTCGTGCTTTACTCGGTCGCCGTCGTTGAACTTCATTGGAGCCCTCCTTGCGTAAGTTAAAAAGCCTTCAGAACCGGTTCGAGAATGATCCGGCATTCCAGATCAAGTTCAATAAGTTCTTCACCTACTTCTGGCTGATAAACATGATTGCCGCCTCTATTGAATTCTGGACTGACCAGAATGATTGGGCCAAGTATTCCCTTTTCTACGTGACCCTCATTTCACTTTACGCTAACTTTGCGACCAACTATGGGGCATTGAGCGCCAGCCAATCTAGCCGTGCCGCAAAGGAAGCTGCGGAGCATGCTGCGGTGATTCGGAATGACCATCCCGACATTACTTCGGTTGGGGATTAGCCTCACCTAGCGCATTCAAGAACCTGCTTGCGTGAGTCTCGCAGCAAAAGATTCGCCAGATCTTTCGGAGCTTAGGTTCTTTCTCTTCGACCATAATCAAAACTGCCGGTCCGAATTGGTAAACATTCACCGTGTATCCGTTAAACTCGGCATTCGCAGCTTCTTTGTCGAAGAGGTCACCCTCGTTTATGATGGTGTCACCGTAGTCATAAACACTCGCCACTTCCGCGATGTGCCTCATTGGAGCCCCCTTTGCGTCTAATTGATAAGTTCTGGCTTGCCTGGTTCATTCTCTCCATTGGGAGCTTTCTCACAATGGAAATATACCAGCTAGCGACTGGCCATCCGGAAAGAACGCTTTCCGCCGCAGTGTGGCGCCTGGAGAGGTTTAGAACCGGCCAACCACTCTACGAATGGTCGGCCGGCCATCTATTGTTCTTTGGGTCATTCAGCCTTATTGCCGTTTGGCTGATTTTCCATTTCGGATTTGGCCTCTTTCGCTAACCGTGTGAGAATGCGATTGGGTTGAGTCTTGTACCTTTCCCACGCCCATGTATGACCGAAGCCGAGAGCTTCTCCTATCCTTTTCCAGGAGACGCCCTTTCCGCCATCGTTGGCCTTTAGCGCTGCGTTACGCTCTATCTGACGTAATGCAAGCTGGAGCTTCAGGCTCAGCTTAACTGCGGCTAATGGTCTTTCTTCCGCCAGTGCAACTATCTGATCAAGCGCCACTTTACAAGAATCATACAACTCTTGCGAAATGGATAGGTCTATCGGCTGCGCCGGTTTGCTCTCCCGTGCCACAGGCTTTCCCGTTTTGAAATTGAAAAGAACAAAGCCCCGTCGGAATGTGGCCGACGGGGCTTTTTTGTGCCTGGAGCTACTTGCGCCACTCCAGAATGTTCATCTCATACAGCGCATCCTCTTGTGCGTGAATGAGCGCGGGCATGAAGTTCTGCCGTGGTTTCATCCTTCTCCCTTCTTCGATCAGATCTTGCACGATCCTGTTGGACCCGGTTACTAGACGAGTGAGCCATTCGATGAGCTCAGCATGGGAAGCCTTCTCATTCTTGAGCGCATCGTTTACTCCACCGATTACCTCCTTGAAGAGGTCGGCGATTCCCTCCCACGTCGGTCCGAGTTCTTCTGCCAATTCTTCGGGAGTCGGTAAACCATCGAAAATGCTGGTCATCTTTGCACCCCTTTCTTTCCATCATTATGACCGACGTGAAAGACGTCTCGCTTTTCACTTCTGGTGCAGGACGGGCACGGAATGACCCTCAATCGCGCCGAACCCCGATTGCCTCCATTCTTGTTTCTGATTTCCTGGATGTGCTGCTGTGCACTGGAACGCGTGTAATGCTTGACTTTAGTGCAAGCGAACAGACCACGCTTTACTTTGCTCACCCGTTGACGCTGCCCTGACATGCCCATTCCCTTTCGTGTCCGGTTTACCGGATGCCTAAAAGGGATGATACAGCACAGAACTGGCGTGCGGATAGTCCTGTCCTTGTGAGCTACGTCGCAGGTCAACCATAATCTCTGCATGCGGGACTACTTCGACTGGACGCGAGAAGCGGCCTGTTTGGGTGCGGAAGATCCGAACCTGTATTGTCGCCCGAAAGACGACTATGACGTCAAAGAGGCGAAGAGGGTATGCCAACTGCGCTGCCCCGTACGTCAGGAATGCCTGATGCATGCCATCATTTACGGCGAGACTGGAGTTTGGGGAGGCTTCAGCGAAAAGGAGCGCTATCCAATGAGTCAGCGCATTCGTCCTCAGCTTATCCAGCTGGCATCCCGAGCCGGAGTTTTCCATCCGGAATTAATGCGGGATTGGCCGCAGGCGGCTTAGCCTTCAGGCCACTTGATCCGAGGGATCACAATGCCACTCTGAGTCAGCTTATACCAGCCGTGATTGAATGCGCTGATCTGGTGCGACTTGGAGTGATCCCTCGGCATTTCCATTCCGGAAAACTTCACTGCGATGGGAAGAATGGCTGCTTGCTGAGCAACGAGCTCGGCCCCTATTGCAGCAGCCCAATTCTTGATAACCTTGACGGCTGCCATTGTGCGAACCATGTTGTCATCTGTTTGCTGGCCTCGACCGCGAACCTGGAATGTTTCGTAGATGATGACCTTCGGGAAGGGTACAGCATCTTCTGCAAAATGCAGTCCCTTTATGAATTTGGCAATACCAGGTCCCCAATCTGGAATGTGGCCCATCTCGAAGGGCTCTCCGTTGGAACGGAATGCTGCCCATCCGGTAACTCTGCCCGGATCGAATGCAATGTAATGAAACGCGTCACCAGGGTCGCTTGCTTTCTTGATTCCGTGTTCTTGGAGAACATGCAATGCAAGCCTTTGGCTTGCCGTCAAAGGAATTGTTTCCCACGTGCGCATCAGAGCCTCAATCCTGGGACCGGGTTATCCCCGTCGCCATCATCAATCGGGGTGTCGAAGTATTCTGGCTTAGTCTCCTTCGTGGGCTTGAAGCCAGAGTTCTGTTGGAGCAGTGCCGCGAGTCCTTTCTTTTGTCCAGCGACCAACTCTTTTCGGCGAGTCTGAGCAG
>Ga0207667_10000594_pt1 | contig 46944 bp, 31 predicted proteins | sample KBSCornC52_FD_184301 | JGI IMG/M metagenome (GOLD analysis project Ga0207667, IMG submission 184301) | Corn rhizosphere microbial communities from Kellogg Biological Station, Michigan, USA - KBS Corn C5-2 (SPAdes) (version 2) | ecosystem: Host-associated > Plants > Roots > Rhizosphere > Soil ... | reverse complement strand
CCGCAGCCCCGCGTCGACCAGGACCAGCCCGGTCGACATCTGCTCTGCCCAGCCGCGCCAGGATGCCGTGTTCATTGCACCATCATGGACAATGCTTTGGGCTGGTGCAAATGTCTGCGGATCTAATCCGCTAATGGCTCGCCCTCAAAATAAACGATGGCTGAATATTTATCGCCATCCATCAGGAATTTGTCGGGGGCACCAATTGCTGTCAGCAGTGAACGATTTGCTGTCAGTAGCCTCAATTGATGTCAGTCGCCAACCGAAGCCCGCTAGCAGAGTCGTCGATATTCATCCGGCAGCGGCAAGGGCCACGGCTTCGTAAAGGGGGATGCCACCCTCACCGAGAAGGTGCTCGGCTTGGTCGCGCCCTTGCGCGTACAACGCCTCGGGTGAATGAATGCCCAGCCCATGAAGGCGCAAGAGAGTGCCCCGCGTCACAGGCACGCCCAATCGTGTCAGTGGCAACACGGCCGCCGGAACACCCAAGTCGAGGCACCGCAGGTAATTCTCGACCTCGCCTTCGTCAAATGCCGTCTCCCTGACGATACTTGTGATCTTAATTGCGGCTTCAACGAGAAGGCGCACACCGTCGGCGAATCCTCGAATATCGCCGTGGCCAACCGGCGCAAAGGCGTTGGCAGTGAACCGGCGTTCGATGTCGCCAGTGGGAACACCTCGGATCCAATCCGTGACGATCAGCGCTCGTTTGCATCGAGCGTAAAACTCTCGCTGCTCTCTGGCACGCGTACTTAGGATGCCGGTCATGTCCGCGCCGTAGGTATTCCGCGCCTCCATCTGCCAGCGCGCCTCACCGCCACGGGTTTGCGGCGTGTAATCTAAGTCTCGCTCGGCCAAGATCTCTATCAATACACCTATCATCGCGGGCGTCAGTGGCAAGGGAACACGGCGTAGCGCCTCGATCAGTCGTAAGCAGGACTCCAAGCTCAATGCCGAAGTGCCGCAAGCACGACCAAGCATTGTCAGCCGAAGGATCCCCTGTTCATCCTCGACGAGACCGTCCGCGACCATGCGGTCCAGCAACTGGTCCAGTATTTGTTGCATCCTGCCGGTAAATCGGGGGTCATGTTCGCTGGCCAAGAAGCCACCGTAGGTATTGGCGATGAGCCTGGTGACGCCGGCCCGCTCGACGGACGGGACCTGTGCAAGGAGTCGTAGCACCCAGGTGCCGGGATTGCGTTCGTCAAAAGACGAGCGCAATGGTTCGGGCTCGCCCTGGACGTACCGCCGGAACAGCGTGTTGCGCTCCATCGCCGTGTCGGCAATCAATATCGACTTACCTTGCTCTTCGTAGCCAAGCCGGCCCGCGCGCCCGGCCATATTTTTGTACTGGGCCACCGAATACGGTGTGTCGCCTCCCGCACCGCGAAAGGCTGTTTCCACCACGATTACCGTGGATGCTGGTGTATTTACCCCAGCGGCGACCGTCGACGTCGCAACTAGAACGCGCAAGCCTCCGTCGGGCTGGCGGAAGCCGCGCTCAACGGCGACACGCTCTTCTCGGGTAAGGTCGCCATGATGAAAGGCGACACCGCCCTGGAGGGCGCCGCGCAATGCCGTCGTCATCACCGAGGGGTCACCGTCGGGCAGATTGGCAATCACGTCGGTGGCAGGTGGCAGGCCAAGTTCTGCCGCAAGGTAGTGCGCGCAGCCCTTGGCGGCCCCGCGAGAGTTTCGGAACACGATTACACGCTCATTTCTCGCAACCAGCGCTTGCACAAGGGGTACCAAGATATCCTGACTTGAAGGTGTCTGCCTGCGTTGCCGGATTCTTCCCCGATCGACCATCTCTTCGGAGCGGATGTCCCGGTCATGAAGGAAAGTCCATTGGCCAGAGCGATCAATAACGCCTTCGGTAAGCGGGACCGGTCGGGCATTACTGATCAGCAGATCGGCGCCAAGCCAGCATTCGAACCCGTTTACATGACCGATGACGGCGCTGAGAGCCAAGAGCTGCGGGGCGACCCCACGTTGGCGAGCCGAAATGAGGTGGGTCAGGATCAGCTCCACCGCCATCCCGCGGCCCGCCTCTGTAATGAATTGGGCCTCGTCGAGCACGACTAGGCCGATCTGGTTGAGTATGTGCGGCATGGCCGTGGCCATGGCGAGAAATTTTTCGTACGTGAAGAAGGCCAGGTCGTACTTGCCCTGGACAACCGTACCGACTTGATCCTGCCAGTCTCCGCTGCACCGAGCGACGCGGAGGTTGAGGCGATCACCGTACAGGGCCGAGAAGTCTTCGAACTTTTCGTTGACGAGAGCCTTGAAGGGCAGAAGGAAGACCGCCTTGCGACCTTCGGCGATGGCCTTGATGGCAGCCAGTTCGCCAATGAAGGTCTTGCCCGCGCTCGTCGGCGCCACGGTCAGCAGGGAGTTCCCGCCAAGCACATTGAACTCGTTGATCGCCCTGGTCTGGAGCGCATTCAGGCCGGTCGGATAACGTTCTCGCCAAGTCTGCAAGATGTCGACCGGTAGGCCGTAGCTGGCGAGCTCCAGAAAATCACCAGTGGTCTGAATGGCCGCGAACTCGGGGAATGCGGCTGTGTAGTGTGCACCTCGGCGACACGCAGGCAGGGACAGCTCGCCTTCGACCATGCCGAACATGGCCGGTGTCTGCTCATAGCCCAGGCGCTCCGCGCTGGCGCGTACATTTCTGGTCACCGCATCGACCATTCCCAAAACACTGACGGGCTGGCCGATCAGCAAGCAGTCCAGGATGGCCTTGGTAAAGAGCCCGTGACGCGTTTGCGGATCCTCAAGCGCGGCTTGGTCGGCCCCTGAGGCCGCGAACAAAATCCGGCCCTTGCCAGCTATCTCATTCATCGGGATTACAGGCCCGCGAGGAACCAGGCCGAAGTTGATCACACGCGCAGGCGCGCCACCACTGAAGCAGCAATCAAGAAACATGATCACTACTTTGGCCCGGGTCTGCCGGAAGCGCCCGGCCAAATCATCCATGCCTATGGTCGTACCAGGAAGATCCTCAATTGAGGAGTCTGAAAGCACGAGCCGATGATCGGCGGTGCCATGCCCAGCAAACCCTAAAATTACTACATCATCGGCCGAAGCAGCTCCCAACGTGGCGTCAAGAGCGTCGGTGACCGCCGCCATACTTGCTTGGGCATCCACCAGCAATGTCGAATGGATGTTAGGGATCGAATCGTTCAGCACAGCCCACAACGCGAGCGCATCACGAGTTGCGCCAGTGAGGTCCCGAATTAAGGGATCGGCATAGCGGTCTATACCAATGAAACTCGCACGTATCACGTCTGTGGCCCCCCGGGCACTTCGATTCGGCTCCGTCTAAACGCGGCCAGCAGAAGCCCTCGACGACAGAGAGCATGGCACGATCGCTGGTCAATTGAATGCCCGCGACCAGACACACGCCGGACGTACGCTTGTCGACCAGTCAAGTTGCGATGCACATCATTAGCCGACCCGGCATTAGAAAATATGAGTCCTGACATCACTGAATACTCCAATATCGAGGCGCTTTGGTTTGGCAACCTGCGGCGCAACGACCCAGTGAAGTTGTCTGGGTGGCGATTGGTTGGCTTGCTTGGACAGCGCCTGAATGAACATAGTGGATCCGGACTCCCGCCAGGCCTTCAACACGCGCTCGCGCGAGCCAATCTGGTCGCCTAGTGTCGCCAACCAGAGATCGCTATAGCCGCTGCACCGATATGTGCCCCTTTTCCCCGGTAGACACGGATACAGCTCGACAAATAGCTTTGCGACCAGTGTCATGACCACGCGCCGGCTCGCTGGACAAGTCAGTCTCCTAATCACTGCGGCCCATGGATCATTGGGGGAGTCCCTCAAACCCGGAGGGCGATGAAAATTAAATATCACCGAGTGAAGGCGACTGAGGTCTATAAAATCTGAGATAGATTTCCGCTGGCCCGCGACATCGACCTTCTTAAGTGCAAACATCATCAACTGGCTGGCCAGCCCACGGTATCTCGATACATTGACACGATCGCTGCCGACTCTAACGAACGACGAACACGCTGCCTCAAAACGCAATAGAAGTTGCCAAATCGACCTCGCCATGGGCTGTTCCTCCATACGAAGGAGGAAACTTTCTGTGTCCATCAAAGCCCGCATCATCCAAGGCGCCGTTTTTTCGCCGCCCTTGATTGGCGACGTTATCCACTCTTTCGGCAGCACTCGATTTATCTTGGAACCGACAGTCGGCCACAGGAATAGCGGTGATTGGTGGACTCTGCAATGCGTCAAAAAGATACGTGCCCAGTCCATCCGAAAGTATGGCGCCTGTTCCTGCCCAAGATCCTCCACGAAACACTTCGGGCAATACGCCAACCGTACGTTCGATTCAAGAAGCCATGCGCGATCGGCGGGCTGCGTCGCCAACTTCCTAACAACGTGACTTGGGAATTTGCAGGCTTGCACGATCGGATTCGTGGCGGTCCAGCAACATGCAAGATCCCAATCCGCACGAACGGATGCTTCCAGTCCGTATAACCGAAGCAATCCTTCTCGAGAACACCGATATGTTTGCGCCGCGCGGTCAAGCCAAGAGGATGGTGCTTCGCCCACTGAAGGTGGGTCCAAATACAACCTAGGGCCGCTATGCCCACGCAAGATGCCCGGCCCGTTAGCACCCACGCGAGCCATTCGCCTGAATGCCTTCTAGGAACGTATGGTTTGGCACTTCATAAAGCGGCCGAATTAGGTCAAAGGTAATTTTCTCGGAACCGTTCGCAATGGCCTCGATAGCCGCATTGCGGATGATGGACTGAAGCGTAGATAGACTACCGCCCGACAATTCCAGAAGCTTTCTGGCCAGAGGCTCGCTTTGAAGATGACTCTCTTCCCTCAATGGAAGGAACATCTCGATTGCCGCCAACAGACTCAAGAACCCTTGGCCCCATCGCCACGCCTCAAACTTTATGTGTTGGAATCTGGCCTGCAAATGAGGATCGGCACTGAAGGCTTGCGCGGCCTCCGGGGAGCCAAGCGCGAGCACGGGCAACTTCAAATGATTCATAAGATACTTGATCGCATCCAGGACTTGCTGGCGTTCGCGATCTCTTCCTTTTGTGATGTCCTGTATCTCGTCAAGAACGAGCAAACCGCAAGACATGCGTTCCAACGTACGGACCACCACGATCTCTCGATCCGATACACGTTGAGCGGCGGTGACCGGCGCATTTGTCGCCTCCAGGATACGGCCATAGACGGCACGTATCGTGGTAAGCCCCGTCATCGTAATCATGAGCGCACGCGGCGAAGTCACGATTGGTGACATATTTTCCTCCGGCACAGAGAGTTCCTTGACAACACTGAGGCCCAGCGTCGTCTTACCACTCCCAGGGGAGCCTGTGACGATTAACCCTGGCGCCCGCGTCGCTTGACTACTTTTGACCATCCAAAAGACGTGGTTGCGCGCCCTCATAAATACGGGATGAGCCACGATACGTTCTTCTTGCGCAGCGACTATGCGTTGTTTGGCGGTCCTCCGTCTCTGTGCTTCAATGGCTTGGAGAACCTTGTCGTCGATCGATGTCGTATCGAAAGTCATAAGCTGAGCTCCAATAGAGGGTAAGGAATGACGTTCTCAAGAGTCGGCAGCTCTTCTTCTTCGACGACCGCTTGAACAGGCTGGCTTGGCATGAGCCTCTGCTTAACGACTGCCGAGTAATCTCGGCTTTCCTTCACGCGCTGGTGTTTTCGGCGAGCTTTGCGTGTCGCCTCTGAGCTTGCCTTGACCAGATCACTGCAATACAGGCGCCCTTCGTCCTGCACAGAAATGTATTCGTTCGATTGGCCAATTCTCCTCAGTCTAGCTTTTTGCTCGTCCCACTCTGCCCAGGTCAACGCCGTTGTAGCTTTCGTGCAGGCCGCAACAATCACCCTGAAGCGAGAGATCGGAACGTAGATGTGCGTAACTTCCTTGTCTTCACACACTCGGTGCAGCACACCATCGCCTACAAATGGAGCCAACTCATCGGACCAATAAAACAAACCCCGATATTCGATGCCTGTCCGCTTAATCAGTCGCTCCTGAGATGGAAGGAAGTCAACCAGGAAACGAAGTGCCTCTTCCTGAGTTGGATCGCTTGCTTCCTTGATGCCCGACCTATTCCACACGTAGATCGGTGGAACACCTATGCCTCGATGAACTTTCTGATGGTATTGCGTCGTGATCTGTGCGATTAACCATGTTCGAAATTCGGCCAACGTCATGCACGATTTCTTCTCACACTTATAGTCGCCAAGCTCTTTCACAGAACTCTTGGTCGTCCCCGGCAGTAAGCGGAGACGCCCCATAAAAGTTCCAATCAAGCGTTCGATATGCCCGCCGTACTTAGGTTTTTTAACAGGCCTAAATTGCAGATCAATTCCTCGCTGCTCGCAACCTCGCTTCAAGGCGAGGGCATGAAAGTCCCTGCCGTTGTCGCTATGAATGCGCGTCGGTGTGCCGCTGCAAGGCCAATCCATAGTGATGTCACCATCTAACACATCGCCAAAAATTCGACGTTTCGGCATAAACAGCGTTAGCAAGCAATGCGCGACAGAGGTCGATGATGGTGCGTCGAATGTAACGTGGAACCCGACCACGCAACGACTGGCTACATCAATGGCAAACGTGAGCCATGGTCTCCCAATAGGCTCGCGCCGTTCGTCGTCCGAGACGAGGATGACATCGGCAAGGGTGTGATCAATCTGCACTTCCTCGAGGGGGCGTCCGACCTCCAAGTGGCCTGGCGAAGCGCTGAATTTTTCATCCGCCTTCTTCTTGCCTTTTCGCTTCAGTGCCGCGTGATATGACTCGATAGAAAGAACGCGATTTCGCACCGTTTTTTCGCATGGCGGCTTCAGGCCATGAACCCTACAAACAGTCTGTATGTGATCGCAGATCAACGTAAGATCAGGCTCCTCCTCAACCAGAAACTTATTCTGCACCTCGTCTTGAATAATGCGTTCGACCTTCACGTCTAGGTATCTTGATCCTGGCCGTCTTCCTGGTGATCGCTCGACCAGCGCGCTAACCGTGGGATCTGCTTCAAAGCGGGCGAGTTTTCTCCAGACGGTTCGTGTACTCACGTCAAAATTTTTCGATATAGCGTCGACGTAGTCGGTGCGCTTTTTATCGTTCCTAATATTGCGGAAAGCTGCGGCAAAACATGAGGCTTTCTCCCACTTCTTGTCGTTGATTTGCTCGAGAGGAACATCAAGTTCGAGACTTCGGGTTCGAAGGGGTATCAGCTCGCTGGTGAGCACCACCCGAACGTTAGCTTCGCTGTCAACCTTGATGAATGATTCCTGGCCGCTTACTTCGAGAACCGTAGCGACCAGACCATGCCACTGCACATAGGAGCCGGAGCCAATTGGGTCCATATCATGCTCTGCTATCTGGCAACTGCTCCAACATGCCGTCTGTCACAACGACGAGGGGAATCGCCGTAGCAAGAAGAACGACCCGTCGAAGGGCCGCTATGGTCTGCGACTTCTCAAGTAACCGGGCAGCAGGCTTTACCTCGATGAACACCAGTGTGTGGCTTCTTTCGGATCGGATCGCCGCAATAAAGTCGGGTGTGTATTTGCGCAATGATCCGTTGAGGCTGTAGCGGATGGTCACCGGCTGGGAACCGATTGCTACGCAGGTGGATTCGGCGGCTAGCGCCTTGAGTACTTTGTGTTCCAGCCGGCTTTCGACCGGCAGAGAGGGTTGGCCGGGCCAAACCACCGAAAAGCCGGGAAGGTGCCGTCCGCGCGACAAGGGAATGATCCGGCGCCACCAGGTCATGCCAGTGATGACGATGACGACCGACGTATCCTCTACGTTCGGGGCCAATAAATGGACATCTTGCGCACAAGCGCGCAACAGTCTGCTCGCTATCGATACCATTGTTTGCCTCCACCAGTAGCTGGTTGAGGCGTGTCGTGCAGGAAGCGACACCCTTCCCGGCCATTGAAAAAGACCAGTTACAGGAGTAGCTTGAAATCGTCGGTGCCAAATCGACGTTTCACGAACGGCTCGGGATGCCAGTCCCGGGCCGTTCGCTTGCTACGACTCGCCAAATTGAAACTATTAACCTTTCTTCGCGTCTGGCGACCTCCTCACGATGCGGGGCGTTGGATGCGCTGTCCTCTTAGGCAGCCTGGCAGTGGCTGCTGCATATATCTCTGCGGTCAGATAGTGCTTATCGCCGTTGGGCATATCGACTGAGAACAGCTCAGTCATGAGGCGGCGGCCTTTCTCCGAAGGCAACCCGCTAAGAAGGCTTACGGCTAGAGACGAAGGAATCGTCGGCCCATGGCGACCAAGCAGTGCTTGCAGATCGATAGCTGATAGTCTGTTTTCGTCTCGAGAGCTCATGACACCTGCGGACTCGTAGGTGGAGCGAGCGCCCTGGCAACGCCTTGGTAGCCGTTATAGACCCATCTCGCAACGTCCGCAGTTTGGACAAAGACACCACGACGGCCCGGAAGCTGGAAGCACGAAACCGGAAACGTACCCCTGCTAGCAGCTTTACGAGCTGCATCCAAGCTTGGATAAGAGAATCTGCGCCATATCCGGGCCAAAGGAATATATGGCCCGTACTCGTCATCTAGCTGCTGACGGATCAACTCATAGCCGCTGGTCATGCGATTACCCGAGTCACCTTCAAACAATCGCTTGCCGATGAATAGAGCACCTTGTCCGGACCGATGCAAGTAGCCCACGGAAATAACTTTCTTAAAAAATTGACTATCCAAGGTTATTGAATAGCGCTCAAGTTTGGCACTCAAAAATCTATCGTCGTGCACCCCGTAACCGAGCGACATTTGGCTGCACGAGTTGGTAGAAATATCGACGGGAAGAGCTTTGATGGATCTTTTTCTCGACTGTGAATGGGCGGACACTCTTGCGTCAGAGCTGGTATCAATCGCCTTGGTATCGTCTGATGAAAGGCATGTTTTTTATGCCGAACGCGATCCGCTGCCTTCTGCACCAACGCCGTGGGTCAGAGCAGTTGTATATCCGTTGCTCGACCGCGGACACGCCGCTATGGCAGATGCTGATATGACTTGTGCGCTACGTAAATTTCTTGTCACAGTGGATGCACCGTGCATTTGGTATGACTTCGGCTTGGATCGAAGCCTCTGCCAATACGTGATCGATGGCTTCGAGATACCGGAGCCCAAGGGGCCCGTGCCAGCCAACTTGCGATGGCAATCATGTGAGGGTGTTAAGCATGACCTTGAAAAGTGGTGGCTTGCCAATCCAGAGCACCTCCGCAAGCGGCATCACGCTCTCATCGATGCGCTAACGTTACGAAGGGTTTGCCTAGAGAACCGTCGCACGTAGACATCTTCAACCTTGAGGTCTTTAGAACGAGCGCCAACACTTGCCATGTCAAAGCAGGAATTCGACAAAGACGTAAGCCGTGTTATATCGGCAGCGGAGATGATCGCCGGAAATCACGCGAAAGCGGTCGCCTGGTTAGACCAGGCGATCGCTGCTTTTGATGGCAAGACACCCTTGCAACTGATTGCCGAAGGCCACATCGACATAGTGATCGGATATCTTCGATCCATCGAGTCGGGATTTTCTGGCTGATCATCTGGGTGCAAGGCGTAGCTCGAGCAACTAATCTAGAGTGAACAAGACCAAGGATGAGGACTGAACCCTGAATCCTCTCGACGAGAGAGAGCGCCTCCCATGAGCCACAAAGGAACGTGGCGTGTAAGGCACGCCCATGGTCTTCTCGCAGAATCTATATTTGGCAATTCAATCCAGGGCTAGATGTACCGCTTATAATTCGTGATTAAAGAACTGCTCCAAGCGCTCGTCTAATCACATTGCTGACGCCACCCTGTTCAATCGAAGGAAGGCGCTCGATCTCTTCCAGCAAGCCGGTGCAAAGTGTTTGGTTTAATTCACTTGCTTTGAGATCATCCTCTAGAAGAGATAGTTCTCCCGCTTGCTCTGAACCACTTAGTTCGTAATAGGCCGCCCACGCCAGATCTATTGTCAGCGAGAAGCGCTTAGTGCCCATAGGTAATGGAATGGCGAGGTCACTCTCGATCAAGCTGCCAACCAGTGAAAACTCGTGATGCCCAGCTAGCCCGGCGATTCGTGCCAGCATTCGGTCAGTGGCCTCCGAGGCGTAGAGCTCAAAGTCTGAAAGGTTGGCGTTGAGAATCACTAGTGGTTTTTCACTGGCTATCACCCGTGAAAACTCTACTGTGCGGCCGACCAGACCGATCGGCACGTCAAATGAAGCCACACTTCTACCCAACCTTGAAACGGATAAAACGACTTGCCTGGCGAACTCACCCCTTAAGAATAGTCCGAGGCCTACACGGTTAGCCGCGGCGAAGATGGAAATGAGGTAAGTAGAAAAGCGCCTATTCAGACCGCAGGCTTTTAGCATCTGAAGGACACTATCCCGATCTGTTCCAGCAATCACTTCGAATTTCGGGTCTTCCTCCGACTTCCCTGCCTGTTGCTCATTGACCGTTGATCTGACCACCGAACCGCTTAACGTCTCAAAGATCCGAGCGGAGACTAGCGTTTCAACACCCTTGGACACTGCTTTATCAAATGCATCCTTCACTAAGCTCGCTGTTTCGGAAGCCTGCTTTTTTGCAGCCTTCTCTATAGACCTAAGTTTCGACTCGGCCGAAGCACGCTCCGCCGTAAGACGCTCGATGTCACCGCGCAGATCATCCCGCTCACGACACTTTTCATCAATTCTCTCCTGCACACCATCTTCAATCCGCTGCCTGAGGACTGGCATCTCAAGAGCGAACGTCAGCATGTCTTGCAGAACCGCCTCCTCAACTTCGGCGGCGTCCAGGCGGTCTACAATTCGGGCCATCCGCTGGCGACTTACAATGTCGTCATCTTCTTGAAAAAGAGCAATAACATCTCGAACCTGCGCCTTGGTTAGGTGGACCTTCTGTTGCTCGCGGAGGGTCCTCAACATCGACCTGACCGCTATTGAAATCGGTGCACAGTCATACGTCGAGTCCGCGTCCGGCAGAGGCCCGGCAACGAGGCGTTGATCCTCAAAAGCGAAGCCAACCAACTGTGACCACCTGCTGAAAGGCTGCTCATAGGTATCGTCGCGTGAGAGATCAGCGCGAAGGTTCTGGGGTGCAATAATGACCCCATCGAGCAATTCATATAGACGATTCTTCTGACGCACGGCTCCCATTTCGAAGCTTTGCTTGATGTAACTACGCACCGAGTCGGCATCCGACGAGTGAACGGGAACGGCTACTACGGAATACAACTCTGCGGCTTCTTTGGAAACGTGACAGCGCGTCTGCTTGTCGGTGGGATGCTCTTCGATGTCCCAAATGGCCACTTCCCCTCGCGCCGGCTGTCTGGGTCGCCCGGCGCCCGAAAAGGCCATCACGTCTCCCACTTCAGGGAAAAATTGACGACGCTGGTCATCCGAAAAGGTTTCTAGCCTGCCGTACCTCACTACGCCCACCGGCTTTAAGAAAGTCGCTGTAGGCTTCGCATTTGTGCAGTAAGCAAATACATTGACTCGTGCATCATCAATGTCGCCCTTGAATTCCGACGGTTGCGATAGAACCAAACCCCGTTGAGAAGGGGCAGTTCCGCCAGCGCTCCGCATTCTCTTAATCGATCGAGCCAGCAGCTTTGCCTCCTCCGAATCTGGAGGGAGCGCATTCAAAGCATCCTGTGCAGATCGCTCCTTGCCCTTTCGGATTTGCAACAAGCCTTCGACGAAGCTAGCCAGTTCGTCAGGTAGCTCATCTAGCACATCGCCCAAGTCCCCCTCTTCAAACGCCGACGCAATCAGCCTAAGCAAGGCCGAATGTGAGGCACTCTGAGCGCCACCAACAGCAGCATCGGGTATCGAAGCGTCCGCAGCAACATTTGCTGAGACTGCCCTACCACTCGGGATAGGCGTCTTCAGAAAGTTGACCAACTCATCACTGGGGTTGTCCGAGAACAAATGCAACAGAGAAGATCTCGCCAAATGAGGCGCCTCTCCCTCACCAGGTGATGTGTTAGCCGCTTCGTGCTCTCTGAACACACTAACCAACTCGTCGGGAGAGAGAGGGTCCAAGACCGTTATGTTTTTCTTGAACCATTGCCTAAGTATCTCTTCCGCAGCAGCAGGTAAGCGCTCTGTAATAACCCTGATTCGTGCGGCGTTGCCGTGGGGAGCGTTTCTGATTCTCGCCCCTCGGTGAACAAGAGCCTTTAGGTTGTCGTCAAAAAATCTCTTTAGCTCACCGTCTTGCGTTCCAAACCCAAGAAGGTAAGACAGTCTTCGCTTATCTACCGACCGATATGTCATTTCGTACGATCCTTGCAAACAGATCGAACCACCTGGGGCAACATCCATTGGAGCCTATATTTGTTGGCCCATTGGTGGCAGTCGCTCAGGCTTTCTAAACCCAAGATCTCGATAGCCGCATCGGCACCGCCAAAGCGTAACGCTAGGCCCTTGAGTGATGCTCGACTTGTGCGCGTCGCTCCGATTCGAGCAGTCGCAATGGTCTCGACATTTATTTCGGGGATGCGTGGAACTGGCACGAGACCAAACGCTCCGAAATCCACTTCGTGCACTTTGCTGGCGAACTCGAAGTCGTTCTTGTCAGGTAATTCCTTAACCTTAGCGCCATTGACCTTTGCAGAGCGCCATATTCTTGTTGATGGCACTACAATACGAATATCACGCTGTGAGCTCTTCAAGTCTGCAATCTCTTCGTGTTCGAAGAGTTCGGTCGCCTTCCCATCCCTTTCTACCTGGACGCCATTTGGTCTGAATGGATCCGTCGCTTCTAACCGAAATTGCGAAGCAATCATCCCATTGATTCTTAGCGCATATTCACCATCTTCGGGATTCGATAAAGAGAAGCGCTCCGGAACAGACGTAGCGGACAATGTGACGTCTTGCCCATCTCTCTCAACACTAAGTTCGCCGCCGCCGCTCCATTCGACATAAAAGTCTCTCGCTTCGTGGCCATACACCGCCACACCATCTGGAGCGAACCGAACCGGAATCGGCCAAGCAACTCTGGGTAGCATGTTTCGCATGCGAATCTGGCGACCCAAAATACGCTCGATGGCTGTCATTTCGGCAAGCGACCTTTCACAATCAGGTAGGTTAAGTCTGAACTTCTGCCACCCGATTGCCGGCCCGTCCAGTTTCTCTAAACTCACGGATCGCGGTAGATCAGCAACCGATGGGCCCCTCTGTGCAATTAACCAGTAGGACCGCCCAACCTCAAGATCATCCATTTCATCGAGCAGGGTACCTCTGTCATGTACGGACATGAAAAAATTTCCGTTATGACGGAAATTTTCCAAAGCCTCTCTTATATCTAACTCGATGCCATCATCATCGTTCTCAACCGAACACCTACCAACCGGAACAGACCAGGGCAAGCGGACAAACTTTCGCTTCTGCGTGTCTTTCGACAGAATTCGCTGTTGTCCGAGGTTTGATTCGATCGTGATCGATACCGCACTTGAGAGAGCCCACGATGCAGGAAGTCGTAAAAGTAAGTTTGCGTGCCTAGTCTCAGCATTCTCGATGCACAGTCGCGCTCCAGCGTAGGGGGCCGCACGCAATATAGATGATCGCTTCCTGCTGCTGGATGGATTGTCGGTAGCCCCAGCTTCGCTAGGGAAATAATTCTCGCAGAGCCAATCAGAGCCCATATGGTAATGAGCGAAGTGAGGTCTACGCTCAAAACCGTGGCGGTGGTAAACGGGTTCACCGCATGTCGGACACGTGAAAGGCGCGGAATAGACAACGGAGTCCGTCGCGGCGACAACTTCACCAAAACGATCAACCGCCCAGTGCATTCCCTTTCTTCCTTGTCACGGACGGCATCTGCAACGTGCCAGAGATGAAAGTTTCGCGGCTAACAGATGAAAACGACATGTCCCTGGCAGCCCTTGGCACCATCCATCTTGATTTGGCTAGATGACTTATCTCTTCGACGGACCGCAAGCTATCATAGCGGGGCGCACGCTCTGATCCGTTGAGAAAGGCCAGGGCATTGTCTGCCACCGAGCAAAAGAAGACCTCGCGCTGGAAGCCATGCTGCGCCAATCCCGTGTCCATACCGAGCCGCTCGAGTGCCTTTCGTATTACGCGTATCTTCCAGTTTGGACCCTCACCAAATTCGAACCCTTCAGCATACGGATCATCCAAACTGATCAGATAGTCGCGGAGTTCATCAAAGATGGAGCCCGAGAAGTGGAAGTGGCCCCAGCCAGATGTGTAGCCAATTGGTTCTAGTAATTTGCTGCCACCAAGCGACAGCCTGTTGTAGATCGATGATCGTCCGAGAGCCGAGCTCGTAGTAACAGCTGCGAGACGTGCACGCTTTTTCGCCTGGGAGATAAGGCCGGTAGAAGAGGTATATTTGGCCTCAAACGCTTTAACGACCTCCCTGCTTCGAATCAAAGAGGCTACCAATTTGCCTCCTAGAAGATTGTTGTAGGGAGGTACAGCTCCGAGCACATAGGCGTCCATGAGATGGACAAGCGACTTCGAGCGCATGTTGTGGTCCCATCCAACGTGCGCGTCCCTAGCCTTCTGATTGAACACGGCATCGCCGAGCGCCATTAGGCCGATTAGCCGATCATTGGATTTATCCCAGACAAGAAAGCGCATTCGTCTGCCGTAACCGTCGGAAACAGGTACGCGCCAGTTGAATGAGGCTAGTCTGAATAAGTCAGACTCCCATGTGCCCTTTCGAACGATTTTCAACTCGGGACTGATGTCTTCGGGCACGATTTCCGTACCGTTGGCGAAATGAGCGGATAGCTTTGGTGCCTTCCGAATGAGCCAGTCCCTGCTGGCCATCAGCTTTTCTTTTCGCTGATCCTCATGAACTCTTCTATAAGCCTCTTTATCTAGCCCTGGCGGCACCAGGCGACCATTCTCATCTCTCCGGAATCCCAGCTTCTTGAGGTGCTGCCGAACTCGCCTTTTTAGCCGCGCCTCGCGGGCCTTAAGTTCAATGACTTGCGCTGTCATGCTATCTCCGCATACGCGCTGGACAAATCGCGCGTAAGCTCGTACCGAGAAAAATACGCAATTGTGCCATCCGCCGCTCGACCAGGTGGCATTCTCAACGAGGGCACCGCTTCGATATGCAGCCGCCTTCCATCATGGACACCGAGGAAGTTACCTGAGCTGTCAAAGTTGACATTCCAGCCTGCAAGTTCAAGCAATTTGGCGAGTGGCGTTAGCGTTTGCCTTGTCTCCTCAGGTGACATCATCTGTTCCGGAACCACCCCTTCCATAATGTATCTGGCAACTTCCAGGGCCAGCTTTCGGTCGTGCACGTTGTGATTAAAGCGATTCCCATAGTGCCGCAGGCACTGCTCACATGACGAGTCACAAGTGCAGTCTCGAAGGATGTCTATCGCTTCAGCGAATATCTCTCTGAAACTTAAGCCAGCCTGGTAGGCGTAACCAGCTCCGCCAGAGAGGGTGTCGTACATAAAAATGTCGGCAAATCTCCTATCACCGACTACCGCGAAGCGGTGACCGGCATTTATCTCTCTAACATCTATGTCCATAACGCGCGACATTGCCAAAACAAGAGCATCTGCGAGCGAGGTCAGTGCATCTTCTAGCGGGCGCCGATTCCTAGGACGTACGAGATCGAAACGGAGAGGATCTCTTATTTCGAACCGAAGAACCAAAACGTCTGAGACGAAGCCGTACCCCAAATAGACACGCTCAAAAGCACCATTACACCGTGCAGGCGGTGCGACACCGCTGACGCCTTGTACTAAGTAGTCCCTGTTGTGTGCCTTAGCACTTTCCCCGTCGAGGAGGACTTTTCCACAATCCGAACACACATCGAAACCATCCTCGCTTTCTTCATCTTCGGGGCCTCGGTTCACCATGACCAAGCCCTGAGATCGTTCAAACGCGATCTCACCTGTCGCCCCAAAGGGCTCTGACTTCAGGGGTCGTGATGCATCTGGTAACGGCAACTGGGCCGCGCTCGCTCGGCTGTAGGTGTGCTCATCATCATACTCATCGACCTCTCTACCGTTGATCGGATAGACGACCTCTGGGGTAATGACCGTCACACACTTCAATGATTCGTTTTTACACTGGGGACACTCTGTTCCGCTGGATTCATTCGTTGTGAAACCTGCCGTGTAGAGGCACTCAGAACAGTGAACGTACTTTCTCGACGACTCAAAGAGGGCATGCGCGCGATTTACTTCTGTAAAAGGCGCTCGTGCAGCGACGGTCCCGACTCTATATGTCTTTTTATTCACGACGAGCTGCTTGCCAGGCGCATACTCCGACAACGCTACGCTCAAGCTCTGCTGAGGGCGCTCATCGATGACTATAGGCGGAAAGGCGCGCGAGTCGCGATGTTCAATATGAAGAGCGCAAAGATCCCTCGGAAACGCATAGGATGGAAGGAGTCCTTTCGAGAACATGTGATCAAGCAGCCCATCTTCAGCGAGGTCACCGTCGGTTGGGCGAATAGATTCGAGCCTCTCAATGAACGATCCAGCGATGGACTTGACGTCTATTTTAAAGTTGCTAGGCAGCCACGATTTAGCGCGCTCCATGGACTCCATTGCCTCTTTTGAGTCTTGGATCCACTCCCTAAAAGCATCAAGGCTTGTTCGACTCTTAACGTTATAGAACGCCATGGTTCCCCCCAGCACGGAGAAGAGATCCCCAGACTGGCCAATCTCCGCGCGAGGACCGAAAAAATCCTGTACGAGCTGTGCACGTACGTGGCGAATAATGATGTGCTCATTACTTGTATCGAGGATGGGCTTCGGTGGATTTCCACTGATGATGCCTTGGGGGTGCAAGAAGTAGTGCACGTCATGTGCGCCGTTCTGCGCATATGTGATTACCGATGACACAGACGAACCACGACGACCTGCGCGTCCCGCTCGCTGTTGGTAGTTCTGTCGCATGGGCGGAACATTTCGCATACCCACAGCGATCAGCGAACCTATATCAATCCCCACTTCCATTGTTGTTGTGGAACTAAGCACATCGATCGATGTATCTGTTTTATGAACGAGGATATCTCTGAATCTGCGCTCGAACTCTTCTGTAGTAGTCGCCGAGTTATCGGCATCCTTGTACGACAACTGAGCGGTGTGCTCTTCAACGGCAAGATTGATCGGTCGATCTTTGCCTTCCAGTGCAGCTACCACTGGATCATGCCAGAACCCCTTTCTTGCCCGCAGGTAAGAACTATTTGCTGGGGAAATCCATGTGACACCTTGCGAAAGACAATGAGCGCACGCACCCCACCAGTCCACCGGCAAAATGCTCTTGCACGATTCGCACTGGGCCCATTCGTTCGTAAACGCTGGCTGCAACTTGACCTTTGAGGGACTGATAAAGAACCCGTCGTCGGAAGACGGATCACATAGAGCAGACGCCAGCGCTTTGCTAACGGCCTCCACGTCAAGCCCACGCTTTTCAAGGAAGGCCCTCTGTCGCGGAGTAAAGCCTTCCAGCGCCGACGATACTGATACAGCATAGGGCCACGCCTGTCGGCGAACACCTCTACTAATGTTTCTATCAAAGGCGTACTTCGAGAGCATCCTATGGATCCACGGAACTGCGATTCGGAGGAGGTCAGCGCTTTCGGTGCCGCTCAGCGCTTCGGACAGCCGCCGAAGCGCAAGACGCGTAGGTTCAAGTCGACCCAGCGTTAAGGCCGAAATTGAATAGAATGACGAGCACAGTTGACGGAGAAGCGATACGTTGAAGGCGTTTGGCGACTCGAACGCTGTGAGTGCATCGGAATAGTTGCCCTCATAGAAGGTCGCGAACTCCTCAGCGTCAGCCGCCAGCTTTGCGCGATCCCCTCCATCGAAGAGGGAGACCGCACTTTCGGTCACCGCCATCAAGAACCCAAGGTAGATCTTTGAGTCTAAAGTAGGCTCAAGTTTCGCTTCTTGTAAGTGGCTAACTGCAAGAAACAGGAGCTGTCGAAATACGTCGAGCTCGATTTCTCTAGGAATATCTCTGGCAAGACGTGCTGCCTTCTGACGACCATCGGAAAACAGTAGCGACTTCCGACCGGCGTTAGGCGATTTCTTCGATATCGGGAGTGATGCGGGCTGCAACGCAACCTGCGTCTTAATCAAGTGGGAGAAAGGTGCCTCGCCCTTTGTCGCGAGATCCATGATCTTTGGATCGTCGGAAAGATCACGTTTGCATGAAGGGCATTCGGGCTCAACGCTCAACATGCTTTGACCGCGCTGGACAATCCATTTAGTTCCCCATACCAAAGGAAGGAACTCTCCCCGGTCTCCGGATGTGGGGCGCGTGTTCAAGATACGACCAGTCGGGCAGTGAAGCCAACGGATACATCCCTCGGTGTTACCTACATCTTCCTCTCTGAGGATGAACGCATTTACCTCCGTCAGCGCCATTTCGGACCAAGTTCGCTTCGACGGTTCGTGCCAAAGGAAGTCGTTGTTTTCGCTGATGTAGCCCCGTAGGTACGCCGCACCGCAATCTCTGTGCGTCAAGAGCTCGTAAACTCTGGAGCCACACCCACATTGGAATGTTGGACGCTCGTGTAGCGCACCCAACATTCGCTCGCTATAGCTCCCCACTGCCATATCACATGCTCTATTCGAGCACGCGTATAGCCCAGGAAGTCCTCGGAAGAATAGATGCGATCGAAGAGATGCAAATGCCCTTCCGCTCCCTTCCTCTCGTGCAAATGCCATCAGCGCCAAAAGCGCCTCAGAAGCTGCTACAGAGTCGGGATGATCCCCGAACCCTAGAGAAGTAAGCTCTCTAAATGCCAGGGGCCGTGAAGTAACTTCCTGCGCCACAAGGTGTGCCACGGGTAGTTTGTACAGAAGTCGGTAGACCTCCGCTCGTAGCATCTCAATATTGTCAATGGACGAATTAGTCGGATGACCCACTGAGGCGGCGAATCGGGTCACTTGGAGCGCGGCCGAGTGGAGATCCAGTGATGCGTTCTGGACCTCAATAGGATCAACGCTGGCGAGTGCCATTCTGATAACGGCACTCGACTGAGCACCAACCGGCCTCTCTTCCAACTTGCCCGTTATCAATTGGAATCCCGACCGGCATTGGCCGCCAGTCAGCTTTCTTGCGAACTCTAGTGCCTGATTTTCCGCGTCCTTGCCAGACCCGAAGCTTGCACTCGTGAGGACGTATCTAATCCGATCGCGGTCCACGCCTAATCTGGCGTGGAGTCTGCGTAGGAGGTACGCGACTTCAGCTCCAGCCGAGCCTCTATACATATGTGCTTCGTCAAGCACCACCGTGAAGACGTTGTTTGAATCTGCATCTAACCAAGCTTTTGTCTGTTCAAAGATGCTCGCTTCTATTGGCCGAAGCATCATGTATTCAAGCATCGAGTAGTTGGTTACAAGCAGGTCGGGCGCCGCCGTCTGCATTTCATGCCTAGTGAGAAGCTCAGCGTCGTTGGGGCCTGTGGCGTATCCAGAATCTATGAAGGCGGGAATATCTTTCGCGGGCCATTTTCCTTCTTTCGACAGCATCTCCTTTGCCTCGGGAGTAATATCCTCAAGATAGAGTTTTCGAAGGGTTTCGCCAAGTCGCTTCTTATCCTTCTCTTTCGTTGGCAGACCCGCATATGGCGTCCTGCCGGTATACATGCCAAATGTCGCGTTACGCGACCGCGCCCCCCGTAATGCGGACATGACCTGTCTGTTGCCCATCAGCTTTCGAAGACGAGCGACCTGGTCGTTCACCAGCGCGTTCATTGGATAAAGAATCAGCGCTCGAACACCGGGCATTTGCCAGCTCTTTGGCCTCGAAGCGCTCTCGATCGCGAGCCTGCCTATAACCGGCATCAAGAATGTTTCTGTCTTACCAGAACCCGTTCCTGTGGCGGCGACTAGATCGTGTTCCTTACCCAGATGGAGTTCGATGGCCTCTGCCTGGTGGTAGTAGGGAACCTTTGGGATGCCAGTTTCTGGAACCGAGGTAGAAGCTAGTTCAAGAACATTGCGCGCTGCGTCCGGTATGGAGAGGTTCGCATAGAGCTTTCCAGCACGATAGATTGGTGTTGTTTCTATATAGGGCTCTTGATGCGTCGTTCCTGGTCGCTCAAAGAGCCTATCTCGTTCGCGAATTAGAGACTCATCCCAAATGTGGTACTGCGCCCTCAGGTACTGATGGAACGTGCTTGAAAGGCCATCTGCCACCGCCCTGATCGTATAGCCGTTGTTACTCTTCATTGCTTGAGGTCCTTTCGCAACCCAAGGCTTGGAGCCACGACTCCAAAACCGGCAAATGTTCGATTTCCGTTCTAAATTCACGCACCCCGTCCATCCTCACATTCAAAGAAGAAAGGGTGCGTGCAATCTGATACTCAGGCTTTGGCAATGGAGTAGCTAGTTCTATGCTGGAGACGCTACTGTCGATTGATCGAACTGAGTATTTGATCGGTGTTCCCGACACGTGCGCAATCGCGTACTGAAGGCGAGCGGGCAACTCGTCTAGAGGGGACTCTAGGTATCCGCGGCTGGTGCTCTGACTCAGAAGGAAGAATCGATATGCCTTAACTGCGACGCGCTCGCGGCACAGCCATATTCCAGGCCCAAAGGTAGCCGCCCTCTTGAGGTCGCTGGTCCACCCAAACCTGCATTGTCGACGGCTTCTGGCCACCGTTGTTTTGACAAAGAAGTACTCAAACCTGTCGGTTTGTTCACTACGCGCGTTTCTCGTGGCGTGTGTTCCCGCAGCGAACGCGATGACATCAACGGGGCGGCTGGTACTGAAGCGGGCCCACGAGCGGAGTGACTGACGGGGCAAACGGATATTTGGATCGTGCTGCATCACACGGCCCAAACCTACGACCCTTATTCCTGGAAGCTCCAGGGTCAGCCGGTTCGTGGGAATCGGCGCAATTACTAGATCCCGGACACCTAATCCCACTAGACGCACGGGCGTCGCCAGCCAGAATCCGTTCGCTAGCGTTTCTATCTCGCCAACGAGCTTCATAGCCGCGAGTCCAAAGCGGTATCTCCCAACGTCCGCAAATTGCCCGAATAGCGCACGGAAGGCGTTTACATGGAACTCTTTTGCGATATTCGGCTCCGAGTAGCTGAGCGCCGACACGATCCCGCGCGCAATCTCGAGCTCGTCAACTCCCCGGGCTGCCGTTCCCTGGCCCATCGCTCCCCTCCCCCTTTCGCCGTCCCATCCTAGCTCCGTAAGTACGGCGAAAGCCATCAACCGGCCTCTAGGCCCAAGCTACGCCAGCAGGGACTGCGGGGACATTGTTCTTAATGGTGTCACTGTGTTCCGGTCCGGTAGTAATTGATGTCAGTTACTTTTGCTCGGCCGGGGCAAGGACCGCATTGATTTCATATAAATCAATGCCTTAAATCGAGTGGCATCAATAGTTGTCACCGACAGAATTTCCGCCATAGGCCATGCACATCATTGTTTATACAAGCTTTTATATGGCCGCATATCCGCCATCACCCGGGACGCCGTAGCAGCTGAACGACGTATCGACAGCTCGAAGCCACTTCCCGACGACAGCAAGGAAGCCGCCGGCGCAGCAGCACACCCTTCACAAATGAAGATGTGCGTCCGCTCACAAAACTGCCCTACTATCACGCGATGCCGACCCATCCTTCACCAGCCTCCAACGAACCGCGCCGCGGCAGTCTCGCCTGTGTCGGCTTGGGGATGACCCTGGGTTCCCACCTCACGCCGCTGGCTCGCAGCCATATCCAGCAGGCGGATGTGGTGTTCGCCGGGCTTTCCGATGGCGTGGTGGAGCTGTGGCTGCAGCGCATGCATCCGGACGTGCGCAGCCTTCAGCCGTACTACCGCGAAGGCAAGTCGCGCATGAAGACCTATCGGGAGTGGGTCGAGCTGATGATGATCGAGGTGCGCGCCGGCAACCGCGTGTGCGGCGTGTTCTACGGACATCCCGGCATCTTCGCGTGGTCGCCGCACAAGGTGATCGAAACGGCGCGTGCGGAAGGCTTCCAGGCGCATATGGAGCCGGGCATTTCCGCCGAGGATTGCCTCTACGCGGACCTGGGCATCGATCCGGGCCGCTACGGCTGCCAGCATTTCGAGGCCAGCCAGCTGCTGTTCTACGAACGCCGCATCGACAACGCCGGTTACCTGGTGCTGTGGCAGGTGGGCCTGGTCGGCGACCGCTCGCTGGGCCGTTTCAGCACCGGACCGAAGTACCGCGAGCTGCTGGTGGAACTGCTCAGCCGCGACTACCCGCTGGACCACGAAGTCATCATCTATCGCGGCGCGACGCTGCCGATCGAAAAGCCGCGCATCCGCCGCACTACGCTGCGCGAGCTGCCGCACGTCTCCGTGACCTCGGAAGAGACGGTGGTGCTGCCGCCATCGCAAACCCTGCGTCTCAATCTCGCCATGCGGGAACGACTGGAAGCCTTGGACAAGGAGAGCGCGCTGGCATGATGCCGGCACGGCGCGCGCTCATGCTTTTGGGGGCCCACCGCCCCGCGTGACCCGGCGGTACGCTGCGCCCCAAGGCGTGGCGAACGGCCAGGAAACCGACCGGCGCATCCATCGCGCCGGCGTGCGACACCAAGCAGCCGCACCATAACGAACGTAAACAGGGGATGAGGGGAAAACATGATGGATACCATCGATTTGCTCGAGGCCATTGGCAGCGATGCGTCGCTGCGCCACCTGCCGGGTGACGAACTGGCGAAGCAGCTGGAAGCGCAGGCTTCCGAAGCGCTGAAGGCCGCCGCCAGCACCGGCGACAGTGCGCCGCTGGTGGTCGAACTCGGCGCGCAGAAGTCCGAACCGCCGCAGGTCACGCAGGCGCCGGGCACCGAGGAGGAAGACCTCCCCGAGCAACTGCCGACGCCGCTGTCGCCCGAAGAAGAAGAATAAGCACGGCGTCCGCGTCGGACACGACGACGCCATGGCCCGGCTGCCGAACCGCTTGAAGACCTGGACCGCGCTCGCGGTCCTGGGCTTGGGCGCGCTCGCGCGGCCCGGCCATGCCAGCCTGATGGTCGACACCGCCACCGGGCCGGCGGTGCAGTCCACTATCGGCAATCCATCGGCCTTCCTCGACCAGGCCGAAAGCCTGCAGCGCAAGGATCATCCGAAGTTCGTGCAGATGCTCGAACGCCTGCACCGCGAGACACCCAAGCTCTCGCCGCGCGACGAATGGCGTTTGCGCTACCTGGATGCCTGGGAAGTGATGTTCCAGGGCAACTACGCCAAGTCGGAAGAGGCCTTGCGCGAGATCATCGCCAAGGCCACCGACGACGCCATCCGCTTCCGCGCCTCGTCGCTGCTGCTGATGAACCTGGGCTGGAACCAGCGCTACGAAGAAGCCTTCACGCTGGCCAATCGTTTGGCCTCGGAGCTGCCGTCGATCAAGGACCCGATGACGCGCTTCCTGGTCCTGATGAATCTCTCGCAGATGCTCGACCTGGCCGGCCAGACCGACCTGGCGATCAAGTACGCGCGCATGATGGACGAGGCGATCCCGGCCGGCGAAAACCGCTGCCTGCCGCTCAACCTGCTGGTGGCCGCGCTCTACAACGGCAAGCGTCTGCATTCGGCCAGCCCCGAAGTGCAGGAGGGCATCGACGCCTGCACCGCGGCTCAACAACCGGTGGCCACCAACAGCATCCGGCTGGTGCTCGGCAGCCTGTACATCGACGAGAAGCAGCCGGCCAAGGCGCTGGCGCTGCTCGACCGCATCGAGCCCACCGTCCGGCTCAACCGCTTCTATCCGCACATGCTCTCCGCGCAGGCCGAACGCGCACAGGCGCTGTCCATGCTCGGCAATGACAGCGAAGCGCGCAAGGCGGGATTGGCCGCCGCCGCCATGGCGCACCAGGGCGAGATCAGCGAATGGCTGATGGTCGCCTACGAAGTGCTCTACGAAGTGGAGAAGCGCCAGGGCCACACCGCGGCCGCGCTGGTCTACCACGAGCAATACGCCGCGCAGGACAAGGGCTATCTCAACGACATCAGCGCGCGCACCCTGGCCTACGAGATGGCGCAGCAGCACCTGCACGTGCAGCGTCTGGAAACCGACGCGCTGGCCAAGCAGAACAGCATCCTGCGCCTGCAGCAGGCACTGAACACCAAGGCCGTCGAAACCGGCCGGCTGTACATCGCCCTGCTGCTGATGATGCTGGTGTCGATCGTGCTCTGGCTGTTCCGCATCAAGCGTTCGCAGCTGCGCTTCAAGAAGCTGTCCTGCGTGGACGGCCTGACCGGCATCCTCAATCACCAGACCTTCATCGCCGAAGCGAGCCGTGCGCTGCATCTGACCGAGAAGAAGCACGGCAAGGCCTGCCTGATCTTCATCGACCTGGATCATTTCAAGCAGATCAACGACACGCACGGCCATGCGGTGGGCGACGACATGCTCAAGCATGTGGTGACGCTGTGCCGGCCGCTGCTGCGCACCAGCGATCTGTTCGGCCGCCTGGGCGGCGAAGAGTTCGGCATCCTGTTCGTGGATTGCGGTCGCGAGCAGGGGATGATGCTGGCGGAGCGTGTGCGCAGGACGATCGAGGCGTCGCCGGGGCATTGCGAGGATCTGGCCGTTGCGCTGTCGGCGAGTATCGGCATGGCGGCGACCGACATGTCGGGTTATGCGATGCAGCCGTTGTGCCGCGATGCGGATGCGGCGTTGTATCGGGCGAAGCGCGGTGGGCGTAATCGTGTCGTGACCGATAACGGCGACGAGAAGCACGCCAAGCGGGCGTGAGCCTCGGGCCATTGTCGTCGCACTCGCTCTTGATCGTCATCCCGGCGCAGGCCGGGATCCAGTAGCGATCACACTCGATTTCTGCGAGGACCAATCAACGAGGTTATCGCTAAAAGCATGCGCCTTCGTCACTGGATTCCGGCCTACGCCGGAATGACGGCATATTTAAGCGAAGTACTACAGACAACCCAAAGTTGAATTTGCTAGCTTCGTGTGTGTTGTTCGCGGAGTGCTTCGAACTGCGTCGCGAGCAACCATGGCAGCAATGCTGTGAAAAGCGCAGGCCGAGGGTGCCGTTAACACCCCCGACCTGCTGACCATCACCAACTACGTCAGGAGTTGATCATGGCTAAGCCAGATCATACGTCACTCACACGCTCGCCGATCCCCACGGCGACATCCTCACCGCCCATCCGGGCCGTCCGACGACACCGCGGACACGGTTGAAGAACCGCGGTTTAAGAGTTTTCGCAGGAATTAATCCGAGCCGTGCAACCCGGCGCGTTGCCTTGCGCAACGGCGAAACCCTCCGACCCCGCAACCTACTTCCTCAATCAAGCCGCCCGGCGCCTGACATTTCAGGCTACCGGTGAACCCTCGAGTCCGTGTGGTCGCGGCACGTCGTGCTGTTGGCGGCGTGCCGTTTATGGAACGAGGCTGCGGCACCTAGCAAGGAGTTGCTCATGAACAACGTTTTCGGCGAACCCTGGATCATCCGCCACACCAGTTATTTCTCCGATCCGCATGCAGAGCCGGATGAACTGCTGAACGATGCCACCGAGTGGCTGCACTATGCCTACAACTCGCTGAAGCTGCTGGCGGAACTGGTCGACGAACGCGGCAGCATCGATGCACATCGCTTGCCGATCATGCTCGACGGCATCGCCGCCTTCATTGAGATGGGCACGCGCTGCACCACGCAGGCGCACCTCCGTCTGCAATGGCAACAACAATCGGCGTAAACAACCGTCGTAGGTTGGGGTGAGCCGCAGGCGAACCCCAACGTTGCGGACATCGGCATGCCGACGTTGGGGTTCGCTTCGCTCACCCCAACCTACGCCGGCTCTTTGCTTGTCATACGCAGGCAGGAATGATGGCGGTGGGTTTACGGAAGCACGCCCGCAGGCAACTGCACCGCCGCTGGCCTGCCAAGATCAGCCGACGAACGTCCCTCGCTCACCACGTACTCACCCCCACGCACCACCCACCCATGCTTCGCCGTATCAAAATCCGCCAGCAACTTCCGCTCCAGCGAAATGCTCAACTCCCGCTGTTCGCCGGGCTTGAGGAACACCTTCGAGAATCCGGCCAGACGCCGCGCCTTCGCACCCGGCACCTGCACATAGACCTGCGCGACGTCGGCGCCGGCGCGTTTGCCGGTGTTGCGCACGGTCACGGTGGCGGTGACCTTGCCGTCCTTGGTATCGACCTTCAGCGCGCCGTGTTCAAAGCTGGTGTACGACAGGCCATAGCCGAACGGGAACAGCGGTTGGAGGTCCTTCGACTGATACCAGCGATAACCCACGTTCGCGCCTTCGATCGCGTAATCCACGCTCTGTGGCAGCGCGCCGCTGCCGCCTGCACCAGGTAATTCGGGGCGCGGAAACTGCGAGACATCGCGCGGCCAGCTCAGCGGCAGGCGGCCGGAAGGGTTGACCTTGCCGGAGAGGAGGTTAGCGATGCCGTTGCCGGCGTCGCCGCCCGGATACCACACCTCCAGCACCGCACCGACCTGCTCCAGCCAGGGCATCGCAACCGGGCTGCCGTTCTCCAGCACCACGATGGTGCGCGGGTTGGCTTTGGCGACGGCGGTGACGAGTGCGTCCTGGCCGTCCGGCAACGACAGATCTCGCGCGTCAAAGTCTTCGCCGGCCCACTTCTGCACGAACACCACCGCGACCTGCGACTTCGCCGCCAGCGCCGCGGCAGCGGCCACATCGTCGCCACCAGTGAATTGCACCTTGGCTTTCGGCGCCATCGACTGCAACGCCTTGAGCGGCGAGTACGGGTGATACATCACTGGACCCGGCCAGTCGCTCGGCTTCAACCCCGGCACCGCATTGCCACCCTTGGCCGTCACCAGCGACGAACCGCCGCCGGCCAGCACGCCCTTGTCGGCGTGCGCGCCGATCACGGCGACCGACTCCAGCTTCGCCACGTCGAGCGGCAACAGCTGGTTGTCGTTGCGCAACAGCACCGCACCCGCTTCCAGCGTCTCGCGCGCCACGGCCAGGTTGGCCTTCTCGTCGATCGGCGCCTTCTTCGCCGGATGCTCGAACACGCCCGCGGCGAAGAAGCTGCGCAGGATGCGGCGGACCATGTCGTCGATGCGCGCCTGCTTCACCTCGCCCTTGGCCAGCGCATCGCGCAATGGTTTATCGAAGTAGATGTCCTTGTCGAAGATCTCCGCGGCCGATTCCTGGTCCAGCCCCGCGTTCACCGCCTTGGCCGCGCTGTGCACGCCGCCCCAGTCGGACATTACGAAGCCGGGATATTTCCAGTCGCGCTTGAGCACCTGGTTGAGCAGGTAGTCGTTCTCGCAGGCCCAGTCGCCGTTGAGCTTGTTGTACGAGCACATCACCGACCCGGGCTTGCCGCGCTCGATCGCCAGCTCGAACGCAAGCAGGTCGGATTCGCGCATGGCCTGCTCGCCGATGCGCACGTCGACGGTGGTGCGCGCGGTCTCCTGGTCGTTCAGGGCGAAATGCTTGATGGTGGAGACCACGTGCTGGCTTTCGATGCCGCGGATCGCCTCGCCCACCATGGTGCCGGCCAGCAGCGGATCCTCGCCGGCGTACTCGAAGTTGCGCCCGTTGCGCGGCTCGCGCATCAGGTTGGTGCCGCCGGCCAGCAGCACGTTGAAGCCCTTGGCGTGCGCCTCGCCGCCGATCATCGCGCCGCCGCGGAATGCCACCTTCGGATCCCAGGTGGCCGCAGTGACGGGGCCGGCGGGCAACGGCGTGGCGTAGTCGCCGGGGCGCATGCGCTCGGAGCTGGCGACGCCCAGGCCGGCGTCGCTCTCCTGGATGGCGGGGATGCCCACTCGCTCGAGTGCCGGGATATAGCCGGCGGAACCGATGTAACCCGGCGGTACCGGCTTGTCTTCCGGCTTGCGCGGGCCGGCGAAGTAGCTGCGGATGAGGTGGAACTTCTCGTCCTGGGTGAGCTGCGCCAGCAACTGGTCGGCGCGCAGGTCGGGGGATAGCTTCGAGTCGCTCCATGGGCGCGCCGAAGGCACCTGTCCTATCGCGGTACACATCCACGCGGCCAGGCCGAGCTTGACCGCGCTGCGCAGCATGCCTTCAATTTTATAGTTCATCTGACGTCCTTCGCGAAGAAGCAGATCGATCCCAAGAGTCTTGCTCTGATGACATGATGGCAAGAACTCCAAGCAATCTCGAAAGATTTACCAGTGGTTGTGGCCCGGAGCAACTCACGTCGCCGGTATCCCTCTTTTCTCTCTGAGGTGGTTCGCAATCCGGAACAAGCGCCGGATGAAGCCATCCGCCAGGTGCCGCAACTGCCAACAGCTCCTCGCTCAAACCACCGGCAGGCCAGTGTATGTTCGGGTAGCGATTGATATTGGCTTGGCTGTTCCGTGTGCCGTCCCAGCGCGGATTATCCCGTCGCGCGCCCTCCTGTACTCGAAAGCGGCCGTCCGGTTCGTTGATGCCAACGACCGGCATGGCCCACGAAACCATGGAGGGGAGAATCCTATCTTCCGATACGAACTCACGATTGTCTCCATAAAACCTGATCGCCGCCTGGATCAGTCTGGCCAGAGGACGGCGCTGTGCCGTTACGCCGCCGCTAGCTGACTCGCTTTCCAGAAACCGCTCCAAGCTGAGCGTTACATCGTAAAAGCGTGGATTGGCGGTAATCCTGTAGATATAACCAGCGGCGTCGTGTCCATCGCGCAATCGGGCTTCGGCGACCCGCAGCGCCAGCTCGTAGCTCGCCGTAGCGGATACAAATGCACTGGGCGTGGTGGGAGTCAATACAAACCTCAGTAGATTGAGGTGCGTTCCGCGCCCGCTGATGGGGCCATTGAACACTCTTTCCGGCGGCGACGCCGAGTAAAAATACAGATGTTGAACCTGGGCCCGTGACGCCGGGGAAACCATCCAGGCAAGCATGATGAGCAGTAACGCCGGGCGAAGCTGGCGCTTGGCGAAAGGCGCTGTTCCAGATGAGTCTTTCATGTTGTTTATCCGCTTCGTCAGATCAATGCGATTCGATCGACCGCCGTCAGCGCTATCTGCTCTGCCCATACGGCGGCCAGTACGCCTTGCCGTCGCGCGTCAGTTCCACATTTTCTATACCGTGGGTGATGGCTCCCTCATTGCCCGCCATATACGAATAGGCATTGGCCTTGACCACCACCCTCTCGTTCAGTTGATAGGCCAGGCGCACTACATGGCAGAAATCGCCGTCTTCGAGGTGATGGTAGGCGTGGCTGTATTGAGGGAAGTCCGGCGTGTCGATGGCAAGATGACACACACCGTTTTTCTCCGTCGTAAAACCGACGATCTTGCCTTTCATGGTGTAGCTGGTTGCGGAGCCGGCCTGGGCGGCCAGAGGCATAAGGGCGAGAACTAGCACGATGCTCTTCATTGATCGATCCTGATGTTCGGAACCTGCGTTCGGACCGACAGGAGGCGGTCGCGCCCTGGAGCGGCGGCCACGGTCCGAAGCGCTGGAATGTTCAAGGCCAGCGTGCGGCTTATGCGCCACACACAAAGCAGGGCGAGGTGGTCAATGCTTGCCGTAGGGTGGCCAGTACACCTTGGGGTTGTCGCCCAACGCCACACTGACGACCTGGTTTATGTTCTTGGCTTTCTTTACCGACAGCTGGACCGTCGAACCGTCCAGATAGGCGCCGAACAGAGTGTCGCAGTGGGAGCGGTTCTTGACCTCGTGGTAGCCGTTGCTCAGTGCGTCATTGCCCTTGATCGACACGAAGCAGGACATATTCCTGATGACGAGCAGATAGCCGTTGACCGGGCCAATCAACTTGTACTCAGCTTTATTGCTTGCGGTGCGATAGGGTGGCCAGTAGGGCGCGCCGTCGCGTGCTGCCTCGAATTCAACGATCTCGTTGGTGTCCGTGCCATATCTGACCGCTGCCCTGGCCCTTAGGTCACTTCGCAGCAGATAGCTCGCACGAGCGAGTTTGCACAACTGGCGATCGTCCACGAAATGGTAGCCGTCCTTGTAGTACCAGTCCGATGCGGTTATGGCTACGTAGCAGGTGCCGGCCTTATCCGCTGTCTTGTAGCCGGAAACTGGGCCACGCAGGTTATATAACGTTCCGTCGATCACCGCGGCGCCGCAGTCTGCCGCAAGCAGCACGCCGAACAGGGCAAGCATGTTCTTCATGGTCGTATTCCCATGCGTTGAGGAAGCTGGCTACCGCGTACGCGTGGCTGCGTAGACGCTGACATCGGCCATCTTTTTCATCAATCAGAGGAATACGGGACTATCGCGCGACTTTTCTCAGTCGCAGTCCCGCGGCATTAGAGCCCATCCAACCAGGCGTCAAGGATTCCCCGCGCCGCACGCGCGAGTGCAGCGCCATGCAGAGCGGCATCATCGCGTAACACTTTCGGATCGATCCGGTGCGCAGACAGCTCGTGCGCGTGCCCGATCAGCCAGCGCTCCAGCTGCTCCGGTTCCACTTCCAGATGGAACTGCAAGCTGAGCACGTGCTCGCCGATGGCGAACGCCTGGTTGGGGAAGCCTGTCGTCCGCGCCAGCCGCTTTGCGCCGGCGGGTATCGCGAACTGATCGCCGTGCCAATGCAGCACGGGCACTTCGCCGATGTCCTTCAACACCGACTCGCGCCCTTCGTCGGTCAACGTCAACGCACCGAAGCCGATTTCGGCCCTTCCCGTGGGCGCCACTTCCGCGCCGAGCGCCTGCGCGATCAACTGCGCGCCGAGGCAGATGCCCAAGGTCGGCTTGCCCGCAGCCAGCCGCGATGCGATGGCCGCGGATTCGTCGACGAGGAACGGATAGCGATCCGTCTCGTAGACGCCGATCGGCCCGCCGAGCACGACGACCAGGTCGGCCGCATCCAGCAGATGGCCATCGATGGCATCCACGCCGGCTTCCAGATAGCGCACGCGGTAGCCGCGCTCGGCCAGCAAGGGTTCGAGCAGGCCAAGATCCTCGAAGGCAACGTGGCGGATGGCCAGGGCGGTGCGGTTCATACGATCGGTTCTCCACGGTGAGGCTGCGCAGAGCATACGGCTAATGTCGCTGGCCGAATCCGGCGCCGCAAAACAAAACGGGCGCCGCAGCGCCCGTTTCGTCCTTTCCAGCTGCGGCGCTCCTCAGAGCGCGTAGTACATCTGGAATTCCAGCGGATGCGTGCTGGCGCGGTAGCGGGTGACTTCCTGCATCTTCAGCGCGATGTACGCGTCGATGAAGTCGTCGGTGAACACGCCGCCGGCCTTGAGGAAGTCGCGGTCCTTGTCCAGCGCTTCCAGCGCCTGGTCGAGGCTGGAGCACACCTGCGGGATGTTCTTCTCTTCTTCCGGCGGCAGGTCGTAGAGATCCTTGTCGGCCGGCGCGCCCGGGTCGATCTTGTTGATGATGCCGTCGAGGCCGGCCATCATCAGCGCGGTGAACACCAGGTAGCCGGAGTTCATCGGATCGGGGAAACGCACTTCGATGCGGCGGCCCTTCGGGTTGGACACGTACGGGATGCGGCAGCTGGCCGAGCGGTTGCGGGCCGAATAGGCCAGCATCACCGGCGCTTCGAAACCCGGCACCAGGCGCTTGTAGCTGTTGGTGGTGGAGTTGGCGAAGGCGTTGATCGCCTTGGCGTGCTTGAAGATGCCGCCGATGTACCACAGCGCGGTCTGGCTCAGGCCGCCGTACAGGTCGCCGGCGAACAGGTTCTTGCCGTCCTTCGCCAGCGACTGGTGCACGTGCATGCCGCTGCCGTTGTCGCCGACGATCGGCTTGGGCATGAAGGTGGCGGTCTTGCCGTTCTGGTGCGCCACGTTCTTGATGACGTACTTCATGGTCATCAGCTCGTCGGCCTTCTGCACCAGCGTGTTGAACTTCACGCCGATCTCGCACTGGCCCGCGTTGGCCACTTCATGGTGGTGCACTTCCACCACCTGGCCCAGCGACTCCAGCACCTTGCACATGTCGGCGCGCAGGTCGCCCAGCGAGTCGACCGGGCTGACCGGGAAGTAGCCGCCCTTCACGCCCGGACGGTGGCCGGTGTTGTTGTCTTCGTACTTGTAGCGCGACGACCACGAGGCTTCTTCGGAGCCGATTTCGTAGAACACGCGGCCCATGTCGTTCTGCCAGCGCACGGAATCGAAGATGAAGAATTCCGGCTCCGGACCGAAGAAGGCGGTGTCGGCGATGCCGGTGGACTTCAGGAAGGCCTCGCCGCGCTTGGCGATCGAGCGCGGGTCGCGGCCATAGGCCTGCATGGTGCTGGGCTCGAGCACGTCGCAGTGCAGGACCAGCTGGGTGTGGCCGCTGAACGGATCGAGGTAGGCCGTGTCCGGGTCGGGCAGCAGGATCATGTCCGACTCGTTGATGCCCTTCCAGCCGGCGATCGAGGAACCGTCGAACATCTTGCCGTCCTCGAAGGTCGACTCGTCGATGGTGTGCGCCGGGAACGTGACGTGGTGGTGCTTGCCGAGCATGTCGGCGAAACGCAGGTCGACGAACTCGACGTCGTGTTCCTGGATCAGGTCGAGCACTTTCTGGGCGGACATGACGAACCTCGAATGGATGGGGACGTGGAAACAACTCGCTCTTTGGCAAACTCCATGCCAGGGCGTGGAGGCATGCCGGATCAGTTACTTGCGTAAGGATGGCGTGAAGCGAGGCCGCGAACACGCACCGAATTGGTGCTAATCCCACAACGGGATTGCACCAGGAAGGCCGAATGCACCTCCCTCGCCCACGACACCCACCATCCTAGCCTGAGTCCAAGGCACCGGCGTAGGTTGGGGTGAGCCGAAGGCGAACCCCAACATCCCCGCACCGCCACGTTGGGGTTCGCCTTTGGCTCACCCCAACCTACGTCGTCACACAGTCGTCACTGCTACGCACTAGCGTCCCGCGCCTATCCCACCGCGCCGAGAGCATCCGTGACCGACCCCGCCGCCGGGCTGTCGCGCCTGTTCGAGGAACAGCGCGACACCCTCAACCGCTATTTCCTCCGGCGTACCGCGCACGCCTGGGATGCGCAGGACCTGGTGCAGGAGGTCTATCTGCGCCTGCTGCGCGCGGATCGCCACGGTGCGGAAGACATCCGCAACCCCGAGGCCTACCTGTTCACCATCGCCTCGAACCTGCTGCGCGAGCACGCCACGCTGCGCCAGCGCGCGCCCGTCAACGGCGATGCGCTGGAAGACGTGCTGGAACGGCTGGCGACGCCCTGCGAGGCGGCCGCCGATGTGGACCGCGAACTGCGCCGCCGCCGGCTGGGCGAGCTGATCGCGCGCCTCACCCCGCGCTGCCGCGCGGTGCTGGTCATGCATTACCGCGACGAGCTGGGCTATCGCGAGATCGGCGAACGCCTGGGCGTCTCTTCCAACATGGTCAAGAAATACATCGTCAAGGCGCTGGCCGCGTGCCGCACCGGGATGGCGCGCTATGACTGACGCCGTCGACCCGCGCCTGCTGCGCCGCATCGCCGAGCAGGCGGCCGAGTGGTATCTCGACCAGCGCGAGGGGCTGGACGAGGCGCAGCATGCACGCTTCCTCGCCTGGCTGCGGCTGTCGCCGCTGCATGTTTCCGAATACCTCGGCATGGCCCGCCTGCACGGCGATCTGGGCGCGGCCGCGGCGCTCGATGCGCTGGATACCGACGCGCTGGCCGCGCTGGCCGCCACTGAACGCGCGGTGGTGCCGCTGCGCCCGCTGATGCCGCGCACTCCATCCGCGGTACCGACGCGCCGACGCGGCACGTCGTGGTGGCAGCAGGCGGTCGCTGCCGTCGCGGTGGCGCTGATCGGCGGCGCCGCTTATGTGCGCGGTACGGTCGCGCCGATGGACGTCTACGCCTCCGCCGGCGAAGTGCGCCAGCTCGGCTTCGACGACGGCACGCTGGTGCAGCTCGATCGCGGCAGCGCGATGGCCGTGCGCTACGACGGCACGCAGCGCCGCTTCGAACTGCTGCGCGGCGGTGCCTTGTTCGATGTGGGCAAAGACTCCACGCGCCCGCTGCGCGTCGGCGTCGGCGAGCAGGTGCTGGAAGACGTCGGCACCGTGTTCGACGCCCATCGCAGTGCCGGCGGCGCCAGCGTCGCGGTGATCAGCGGCGAAGTGCGCGTGTGGCCGGGCGAACCGTCGGGCGCGCATGCCGACACGCTGGCGGACCTGCACGCCGGCCAGTACGCCGAAGTCGCCAACGGCCGGCTGGCGGCGCTGGAACGGCAGGCCGACCTCGCCCGGCGCACCGCCTGGCTGCCGGCCGATATCCATTTCGAGCACAGCACGGTGGCCGAGGTGGCGCGCCGCTTCGATGCCTACGGCGGCAAGCCGCTGCGCATCGACGACCCGGCGCTGGCCGCCACGCGCATCAGCGGCCGCTTCCATGCGCGCGATCCGGAGGCTTTCGTCGCCTACCTGGGCACCTTGCCCGGCGTGCGCGTGCAGCGCGGCGCGGATGACATCCGGGTGACGCGCAGGCTGTAAGAAAAAATTCATCGAATCGGCGGTACCCGACTGGCGCTCCGGGCACTCGTAGAGGTCATGCGGCGGCGATGCGTGTGTGCATCGCCGCCTTCGATCTCCCCTCTCGCCCAAGGTCCGTTCCATGCGCAAGACGCTCGCCCTCCACATCGCGCTGCTGCTCGGCGGCACGCTGTCCCTGTCCCTGCATGCGCAGGATCATGTCGCACCCGCACCGGCCATCGCACCGATGCCGCTGGCGCAGGCGCTGGACCTGCTGGCCAGCCGCAGCGGCCTGCAGCTGGTGTATTCGGCCGAGGTGGCCGAAAGCGTGAAAAGCCGCGGCGCCGCCGCCGGCGAACCGCGCGCGCAGCTGGGCCAGCTGCTGGCCGGCACCGGCCTGGACTACCGCTTCGTCACGCCCACGACGGTGACCATCGTGCCGGCGGCGCGCACGGGAAACGCCCCGGCCGCGGACGCGACGGCGTCGCGCGGCCTGCCGCCGGTGGACACCGATAACGCCACGCGCGAACTGGCGCCGATCAGCGTGCACGCCAACGCGGTGGACACGCTGGCGCCGAGCGCCGCGCCGCTGGACGCGGTGCAGCCGACCTCGGTGATCGACGAGCGCTTCATCCGCGACGGCCTGCGCTTTAATTCCAACTTCGACGACATCATCAAGTACGCCCCCAGCGTCACCGTCACCTCGCCGGAAGGTCCGGGCCTGGGCAAGAACGAAGGCATCAGCATCCGCGGCTTCCAGGACGGGCAGTTCAACATCACCTTCGACGGCATTCCGTTCGGCGACGCCAGCGACCTGCACCACACCACCTCGGCCTATTTCAACAACCACGTGCTGGGCCAGGCCGAGATCGACCGTGGTCCGGGCGGCGGATCGACCATCGGCAACGCCACCTTCGGCGGCACCGTGGGCCTGCGTTCGCGCGATCCCAGCGACGTGCCGGGCATCACGCCCTATCTCACCGTGGGCAGCTGGAACACGCGTGCCGGCGGCGTCGCCGCGGACGAACAGCTCGGCGCGCACACCAAGCTGTTCGCCGACATCTCCAAGGAAGCCAGCGACACCTACCTCAAGGGCACCGACGACCGCCGCGAGCACGCCTTCATCAAGACGGTGAGCGACCTCGGACCGGCCACCACGCTGACCTTCGTCACCAGCTACAACCAGGAACACCAGAACACGGTGCAGGGCGCGACGCTGGACGAGATCGCACAGTACGGCTGGCGCTACGGCCTGCGCGACGATCCGCGGCTGCAGTCGTACCAGGGCTACAACAGGGCCGCGTACTACTCCAGCTTCACCTATGTCGGCCTGGTCACGCGGCTGGGCGACTGGGACGTGGACAACAAGGTCTACTACAACAGCTTCGACCACTGGTCGCTCAAGACCAGCGACGCCACCGACAACAATCCCGCCGACAACGGCGTGACCTTCTACGACGCCAAGGGCAAGAAGGTAGGCAAGTCCGCCACCGACGTGCCGGGCAAGCAGGCCGACAACGGCTTCCGCGCCTTCGGCGACGTGCTGCGCCTGGCGCGCGCGCTCGGTCCGGGCACGCTGCAGACCGGCGTGTGGCTGGAGCGCAACCTCGACGAGCGCTACCAGCTGCCGCTGGACATGACCACCGGCCAGCGCAGCGGCACCAAGTACGGCCCGGTCTACAACTACCAGCTCAAGGACCGCACCGACACCGCGCAGCCGTATGTGCAGTACGACTGGAGCATCACCGACCAGCTCACGCTGAGCCCGGGCCTGCGCTATTCCTCGGTCACCCGCAGCCTCGACGCGGCGCTCAACAAGATCTCGCCGCCGGTGCCTTCGCATGCGGAAGCCACCTACAGCGCCACCCTGCCCTCGCTGAGCCTGCACGACCGCCTCAGCGACGAGTGGAGCGCGTATGCGCAGGTGGCGCGCGGCTTCCTGGCGCCGCCGATCGATGTGATCGAACTCAATGGCACGCGCGGCCTGGATCCGGAACTCACCACCAACTACCAGATCGGCACCGCCTACGCGACGCGCGCACTGACCTTCGGCGCCAGCCTGTACTACATCGACTTCAAGAACTTCATCACCGAAACCGAGGTGAAGACCGCCAACGGCAACGAAAGCGCTTACGTCAACGGCGGCGGCGCGGTGTACAAGGGCGCCGAGGTGGAAGGGACCTATGCGCTGACGCCCAGCCTGAGCCTGTACGGCAATGCCAGCTACAACAAGGCGACCTACAAGGGCAGCAACGTGCAGGTGGCGGCGACGCCGAAGGTGACCGGCGCGCTGGGCCTGCTCTACAGCAGCCAGCAGGGCTGGTTCGGCTCGCTGATGGGCAAGTTCGTCGGTCACCAGTACGGCCTGGACAATGCCACCGATGCCAGCGGCAACGACGTGTTCGCCAACGGCGCGCGCATCGCCGGCTACACTTCGTGGGATGCGGCGTTCGGCTTCCGCGGCGAGCATGGTCCCTGGGGCGCGAAGGGGTATTCGGTGAGCGTGGACGTCAACAACCTGTTCAACGTGCACAAGCTGACCGGCTATGCAGGCACGCAGTCGGTGAGCGGCACGCCGCTGTATTTCGGGCTGCCGGGTCGTGGCGTGTTCCTCGATCTGTCGGTGAAGCTGTGAGGCCGCCGGGCCGCTTCGCCCGCGCCGCGCTGCTTGGCGCGGCGCTGCTCGCGCCGGTGCTGGCGCAGGCGGACGATGCGACGCTGCGCCTGCGCGTGGTGGTGCTGCGGCACGGCGTGCGTGCGCCGACCAAGGCGCCGGACGCGCTGGCGCCGTATGCCAGCCGGCCGTGGGAGACCTGGCCGGTGGCGCCGGGGCAGCTCACACCGCATGGCATCGAAGGCATGCGCGCGCTCGGAGCGAACTATCGCCGCACGCTCGCCGCCGACGGCCTGTGGTCCGGCGCCTGCAATCGCATGGACCAGCTGGTGGTGATCGCCGACAGCACGCCGCGCAATCACGCCAGCGGCGCGGCGCTGGTGCAGGGCCTGGCGCCTGCGTGTCACGGCACGTATCTCGCACTGCCCACCGACCAGAACAATCCGCTGTTCCACTTCGGTGGCAAGGATGACGACAAGGACGATGACGACAAGCCCGCGTTGCCCGCCACGTGGCCGCCGGCCGAGCTGGCGCATCTGCAGCGCGTGCTGCTCGGTTGCGAAGGCCAGGCCTGCCTGGCGAAAGCGCATGCCGATGGCCGCAAGACCCTGCTCGACGCGGCGGATGACGCCGCACGCGCCAAGGCACTGAAGACCGCCGGCAGCCTGAGCGAGAACCTGATGCTCGAATACGCGCAGGGTTTCCCCTCCGCGCAGGTGGCCTGGGGTCAGGGCGACGAAGCGACCATCGGCCGCCTCGTCACCCTGCACAACCTGCAGTTCGCGCTGAGCAAGAAGGCCATGCCGGCCGCGGCACGCGGCGGTTCCAACCTGCTTGCACACGTGCTCGCCACGTTACAGCAGGCTGGCGGCGAGAAGCCCGATGCCACGGCGCTCGCACCGGCATCCGCGCGCGCCGTGCTGGTGGTCGGCCACGACACCAATCTCGCGCAACTGGCCGGCCTGCTGGATGTCGACTGGCATGACGCCGCGCATCCCGACGACTACCCGCCCGGTGGCGCGCTGGTGTTCGATCTGTGGCAGACGCATGACACCTACAGCGTCACGGTCTCCACCGCGATGCCCACGCTCGATGCCCTGCGCCGCGCCGATGTCGCCCGGCCCACCGCGCTGACGCGCAAGACCTTGAGGCTCACGCCTTGCCCCGGCACCGACCGTTGTCCGCTGGACAAGCTGTCGTCGTGGTTGCGCGGACGCCTGGATGCCACGCGCATCGATCCCGCGTTGCCCGCCATGCGCGCCTGGTCCGCGTCATCGCAAGAAGCTCCGCATGAACCGGCAGTCAGCAAATAAGGCGTGGCCGTGCCCCAAGGAAGGGGCTAGCGCTTAAGCTATGGCGCTTTGCAGTGGCCCGGAGTCCCGCACGTGACCGATCTGATCAAAGTCATCCTGCTCGGCATCATCGAAGGCATCACCGAGTTCCTGCCCATCTCCAGCACCGGCCATCTGCTGATCGCCGAGAAGCTGGGCCTGGGCGAGCGCTCGGACCTGTTCAACGTGGGCATCCAGGCCGGCGCCATCCTCGCGGTCACGCTGATCTACTGGAAGCGCATCTGGGGCCTGCTCACGCAGTGGCGCGATCCGGCCAACCGCGACTATGTGCTGAAGCTGTTCGTGGCCTTCATGATCACCGCGGTGCTGGGCTTCATCGTCACCCACATGGGTTTCAAGCTGCCCGAGGCGGTGACTCCGATCGCCTGGGCGCTGGTGATCGGCGGCCTGTGGATGATCGGCGCCGAGCAGATGGCGGCGCGCCAGGTCGACCGCACCGAGGTGACCTGGACGGTGGCGATCCTGGTCGGCATCGCGCAGATCGTGGCCGGCGTGTTTCCCGGCACCTCGCGCTCCGGCGCGACCATCTTCGCCGCCATGCTGGCCGGCACCAGCAACCGCGCGGCGGCCACCGAATTCGCCTTCCTGGTGGGCATTCCAACCATGTATGCCGCCACCGGCTATGAATTGCTGAAGGTGGTGAAGAGCGACGGCGTGGCGCACGAGGACTGGACGGCGCTGATCGTGGGCTTCGTGGTCTCGGCCATCGTCGCCTTCGTCGCCGTAAAGTGGCTGCTGGGCTATATCCGCACGCATCGCTTCACGCCGTTCGCGATCTACCGCATCGCGCTGGGCATCGCCCTGTTGCTGCTGATGCCGAGCGGCGCCTGAGCAGGCACGGCGTAGGTTGGGGCGAGCCGCCAGGCGAACCCCAACGTCACAAGCTCCAAGCGCATCGTGGCGTTGGGGTTCGCCTGGCGGCTCACCCCAACCTACGCTCCTACGTTCCGTGACATAGTTCGGCGCGCATGGATCCGTCGCCCCACTACCGCCTGCTCGACCTGCACATCGACACAGCGCGCCAGCGCGTGACGCGCGATGGCAATGCTCTGGACGTGCAGGGCCTGAACTTCCAGCTGCTGGCCTGCCTGCTGCGCCATGGCGATGCGGTGGTCGACTTCGACACGCTGATGGCCGAGGTCTGGGCACCGGCGGTGGTGAACGAAGAGACCGTCACCCAGCGCGTGAAGCTGCTGCGCCAGGCATTGGGCGACGATGGGCGCAATCCGCGCTATGTCCGCTCGGTGCGCGGGCGCGGTTATCAGCTGTGCGAGCCGCCGTTGAGCACGGAGGCGTTGATCGTAGAAGAGCCGCTCGCGACGCGGCGTGCGCCGGTCGCGTGGATCGCCGGGCTAGGCGTGCTCGCGCTGGCGGCGGCGGGCGGCTGGTGGTGGCATCGCTCGACCGGCGGCCCCGGTGGCGTCGATCCCGCGCAGACGCTGCTGAATCGTGCCGCCTACTACGCCGGCATCGGGCAGAAGGACAACAACGAGCGCGCGATCAACCTCTATCAGCAGGTGCTGGCCGGCGATCCGGCGAGCACGGCCGCGCACCTGGGCCTGAGCCGCGCCTACAGCGCCCGCGTCTGCCTCTACAACTTCCCCTACGACTGGACGCAACGGGCGCAGCGCGAAGCGGAAACCGTGCTGAAGACCGCACCCGGCAACAGCGGCGCCTGGGTCGCGCTGGCCTATGCGCACGATTGCGCGGGCGAGCTGGCCGCTGCACTACGCGCCTACGAGAAGGCGCTGGCGCTCGATCCCAACGACGATGCAGCGCGCGCTTCGGCGGCCTATCTCTACCAGGAGCAAGGCCGTCTCGCCGATGCACTGCATGCCAATCTGGACATGCATAGCGATCCGGCGCGCGTGCGTTTCCGCGCCGTGCAGATCGCCCGCGAGCTGGAACTGCTGGGTTTCACCGATGCGGCGGAGCGGCGTTATCGCGAGAGCTTCCAGCTGTATCCGGACAACGTGTTCTCCAACATCGCCTGGCCGCGCCACCTGTTCCTGCAGGGTCGCTTCAAGGAAGCGCAGGACGCGCTGGACCAGGCGCTGGCGCGCAACACGCCGCACGTGGACCTCTACGTGCTCGGCGGCGAACTGGCCTTGCTGCGCGGCGACCGCGATGCAGCGCGCCACGCCTTCGAACAGGCGCGCCAGCTGCGTCCGCAGATGAGCGCGCCGACCACGCTGGCCACGCTATACGGCACGGCAGCGCCCACGCCGGCCTGGCTCGACGAACGCATCGCGCAGTTGCAGCGGCAGTTCCTCGGCGGCGCCGGTTATCCCGGCGACTATCTCGAACTGGCCCTGCTGCAGGAAGCGCGAGGCCTGCGCGCCGATGCGCTGCGCTCGGTGGATACCGCCGTGCAGACCGGCTACAGCGATCGCGCCTACCTGCAGACCTCGCCGCTGTTGCGCGGTCTCGCCAACGAGCCGGCCTACGCTGTATCGATCGATGCGCTCAGCCGGCGCGGCGCCGCGCAGCGTGCGCAGGTCCTGGCGGCCGACTGGCGGCCGGCGGACCTGCGCGACGTGCATTAACGGCCCGGCTGCGCCGCCTTCAGCAAGTATTCGCGCAGGATTTCCTGCGACTGCGGATGCGCATAGCGCTGGTTGTAGGCGGTGCTGGTGATCACCGCGACCAGCTGCCGCGACGGCACCACGAACACGTAGTTGCCGCCGTTGCCACCCATCGCCCACACCGGCTCGTCGATGCCGGTGACCGGCTTGCGGAAGCACCACCACAGATAACCGTAGTCCGCGTCGTCGCGCGCCTGCGCATGCACGCCGAGCATGGCGCGGATCCACGCTGCCGAGATCACCTGCTTGCCATGCCAGCGGCCTTCGTCCAGGGCCAGCTGGCCGAGCTTGGCCAGGTCGCGGCTGCGGTAGCGCGTGCCGCCGCCGCCCATGCCGATGCCCAGCGGCGAGGTGTTCCATTGCGCGTGCTCGATGCCGAGCGGTTTTTCCAGCGCCTCGGCGGCGAAGCGCGCCAGCGGCATGCGCGCGGCGCGTTCCACCACGGCGCCGGCGACGAAGGCGCCGGCGGTGCAGTAGGAGAAGGCGCGGCCGTGCGGGCTGTCCGCGGGCTTGCTCATCCACGGGGCGAAGCCCTTGATGGGCAGGTCCAGCGCGAACTGCAGCCAGTCTTCGCTGACGTACATGCGTTCTTCGTGGCCGGAGGAGAACTCGTTCTCGTCGTTGCATTCCCACAGCGAGCTCATGGTCAGCAGGTCTTCCAGGGTGATCGCCTGCTTGCGCGGGTCGGCATGCTGCACCGGCTGCTTGTCGGGGAAGAAGCCGTAGACCTTGGCCTGCACGCCGGGGATCAGGCCGCGATCGATGGCCGCGCCGGCCAGCAGCGCGGTGACGCTCTTGCTGGCGGAGCGGACGTCGTTGAGATGCTCGGCGTCGCCGCCGTTGAAGTAGTGCTCGTAGACCAGCTTGCCGTCGCGCGCGACCAGGATGCTGGTGATGTTCTTGTAGCTGCCGTCGGCCAGCCTGGCTTCGAGGGCGGCAAAGGGGGCGGTGTCGAGATGTACGGCGCGGGCATCGGCGACGGGCCAGCCGTCATCGTGCGACACCGGTGCGCGATAGTCGGCCGCGGCGAGCGCAAAGGAACAGCCGGCCAGCAGGGCGGCGAGGAGGTAAGGCCAGGGACGATGCATCGGTGACTCCGTGAGTGGGTGTGCCCATGGAGTCCAGCGGGACGGCGGCTGAAGCGCCGGAAAAGCGAATGAAGATTTCTGAAGTCAATTCAGATCAATGGCTTATACCGCCGTGGATCGCACCTTTATGAACCGGTGTGCGATTCCCTCCGGAAGGAAGGCGGCTATCTTGTTTGCTGGCGAAGACTTGTCAGTAACGCCCACCGTTCTGCCTGAAGGTTCCTCGACCTATTTGAAGGAGCAAGGACTGAAAGCTGGTGACCTCGAAACCATCCACGCCTCCCCAGATCCATTTGGCGCTGCCTGGCGCCGATATATCAAAAACGACAACGGCGTAGGTCGTGGTGAAGCCACCGATCTCGTAGTAGAGCACGCATCGATCAGACGACAGGCCACCGTAAATGAGGCGCCGCCAGGGCAATTTTGCCCCTGTCGTCACGACGTCGGTCGATTGATAGGGAGCGCCCGGATTGGCAAGCGCAAAGCTCGATTCTCCCGTGGCTTTCGCAAAAGCGGCCTTGCAGGCAGGTGGTATGGCGCCTACATCCTCGATCTCAGTGAACTTCTCCGAAAGGAGCCTTGCGCTTTCATAGGAGCTCGGCTGGGTGATTCCACCGGTTGCACCATGGATGGAAGACTCCCTGCCCTGATCGCTGTCTGCCGACGAGGCACAGCCGACCGCGAGGGCCAGAACCGCGCCTGAAACCACAAGCTGTCGTAGGGATGCTGGTATCGGCATCGGCGCGATTCCTGGTGTGTCGACAGCGTCTCGATGGTTTCGCTTCGTAGCCGGGCGGTGAACGGAGTCCACCGCCCGTCTTGGCGCAGCACCGTGAAGTCCATCAGCGGCTAGAACTATTCCGCCTCAGGCCAGCCACTCATTACGGTTACCCCATGCGGCCCACATCATCCGCGTGTCATTCCGCACGCCAGGATCGATTTCGACATTGTCCGACATCTCGGCACGACTCCATTTGAGTCCGCCGCTGACTTGGGCGATCTCACTTGAGCTTAGCTCGACCATGGGATGTTCCTCCGCTTATGGCTTGACGATCAGGATCGTTCGGGCATGCGGTCTTGCCTTGGTCCAGGATGGCCAGGCAATGACGTATTCCCGGATGGGATCCTTGCTTTATCGGAAGCCCACAGGCAATGCGGAGGGATCCTAAAAAATAAACAGCGTCCGAGTTTCGGACGCTGCATGCGAAGCGGGCGCCAGAACTCAGGCGCTCAGGCGCTCCGGCACATCCGCTTTCCCGACCGCCGGCACCTTCTTGTAGCCCGGCTCATTGGTGCGGTCGAACAGCTCGCGCACCCATTCGATAAAGGCCTGCACGCGCGCCGACAGGTGCTTCTTCTGCGGATACACGATCCACACCGGCTTGCCGGTGGAGATGGTGTCGGTCATCACCAGCTCGAGCATGCCTTTGTCGAGCATGCAGCACAGCAGCATGTGCGGCGCCTGGGTGACGCCCAGGCCCGCGGCGGCGGCCTGGATCACCGACTCGCCGTCGTTGATCAGCAGGTGCGCGTCCACATCCACCCCGACCTGGCCGCTGGGCGTGTCGAACTGCCACTGGCGCGGGCGGCCGTTGGGATAGACATAGTTGATGCAGCGGTGCTGCTTCAGATCCTCGATGCTGCGCGGGGCGCCGTACTTGGCCAGGTATTCCGGCGAGGCGCAGACCACGTTGCGCAGGTAGCCGATCTTGCGGGCGATCAGGCTGGAGTCTTCCAGCTCGCCCACGCGGATGGCGCAGTCGATGCCTTCCTCATTGAGATCGGCCGGGCTGTCGCTCATCGACAGCTCCAGGCGGATATCCGGGTAGCGGCGTTCGAACTCGTCCAGGCGCGGAATCACCGCGGCCCGGCCCACGGCCAGCGAAATTCCCACTCGCAGGCGGCCAGTGGGCTTGCGGGTGGCATAGTTAAGGGCTTCGGTCGCCTCGGCCAGATCGGCAAGGATTTCCTTGCAACGTGCGTGGAACGCGGCCCCATCGTCGGTCAACCGCAGCGAACGGGTCGAGCGGAACAGCAGGCGGGCACCGAGGCGCTCTTCCAGGCGTGAGACTGCCCGGCTGACGCCGGAGGGGGTCATGCCCAGCTGGACGGCGGCGGCGGCGAAGCTGCGGGCTTCGACCACGCGAACGAAGGCGGATATTGCGGCAAAGTCTTCCATAGCGTCGATTCTGCGCTCATTCGTGACTGACAGTCACTACTGCATTGCACAAGCAGGGTATTTTCTAAACTGAAAGGTACACCTATTCTCTCGCGCCTCGAACGGTTTGAACCAATCGGTTCACTAATTCTCGGAGCGCATCATGAAGAAACGATGGATCTTCGCCACCCTCGCCGTGGTTGCCGTGGCCGGCAGCTGGGCCGTGCTCGGCAGCCGCGGTGAAACCCACGCCCAGGCCGCCGCCGGCGGTCCGCCCGAAGTGACCGTCGCCCAGGTGCTGGTCCGCGCGGTCAACGATTCCAACGAGTTCACCGGCCGCCTGCAGGCGGTGGACACGATCCAGCTGCGGCCGCGCGTGAGCGGCTATGTCGACTCGGTGCACTTCACCGAGGGCGCCATGGTCAAGAAGGGCCAGCTGCTGTTCCGCATCGACCCGCGTCCCTACCAGGCCGAAGTGGATCGCCTCCAGGCCAATCTCAGCCAGGCCCGCTCGGAACTGAGCCTGGCCGACGCCAACGCGGCCCGCGGCCAGAAGCTGCTGGAGCAGCACGCCATTTCGCGCGAGGAAGGCGACCGCCTCAGCACCGCGGCGCAGAGCGCCAAGGCGCAGCTGGCCTCCACCGGCGCCGCGCTGGACGCCGCCAGGCTCAATCTCGGCTTCACCGAAGTGCGCGCGCCGGTCGACGGCCGCGTCAGCAACGCCCTGATCACCCCCGGCAACCTGGTCACCAGCAATGACGTGCTGACCAGCGTGGTCAGCGTGAATCCGGTCTATGCCTACTTCGACGTCGACGAGCACAGCTATCTGAAGCTCGAACAGCTGCGCCGCGAGCGTGGCGTCGCACCGAAGGTGGCGATGGCGTTGTCCAACGAGCAGGGCTTCCCGCACGCCGGCCGCATCGACTTCGTCGACAATCAGCTGCGCGCCGGCTCCGGCACGATCCGCCTGCGCGCGGTGTTCGACAACGCCGACGGCAGCTACACCCCCGGCCTGTATGTACGCGTGCAGCTGCGCAGCGACAGCCAGCGCCCGCGTGCGCTGATCGACGACCGCGCCGTCGCTTCGGACCTCGGCAACAAGTACGTGCTGGTGGTGAAGGACCGCAAGGTCGAGTACCGCCGCATCGTCACCGGCCCGCTGCTGGACGGCCTGCGCGTGGTCGAGGAAGGCCTGGGCAAGGACGACGTGGTGGTGGTCAACGGCCTGCAGCACGTGCGCCCCGGCGCCGAGGTGAACGCGACCAAGGTGGCCATGGAAACCCGCAGCCTCGATGCCGACAAGCAGCTGGCCCAAAGCGGCGGCGGCAGCAACGCCAAGGTCGCCGCGCAGAACTGACCGACGGCAACACCCCGCCGCGGTCGCGGCGGGGACAGGGAACGAAACGGCACCCTCCGGCGCGTCTGAAGACGCGCCTGCAGGGCCGGCTTGTCCTAAAGAACTCTCAGGACCGATCCGATGAAAATCGCCCAATTCTTCGTGGACAGGCCGATCCTGGCCGGCGTCCTCTCCGTACTGATCGTCATCGCGGGCGGCATCTCGCTGTTCAAGCTGCCGATCTCCGAATACCCCGAAGTGGTGCCGCCCACCGTGGTGGTGCGCGCCAGCTATCCCGGCGCCAACCCCAAGGTGATCGCCGAGACCGTCGCCACGCCGCTGGAAGAACAGATCAATGGCGTGGAGGGCATGCTCTACACCTCCTCGCAGTCCACCAGCGACGGCGCCATGACGCTGACCGTGACCTTCGCGCTGGGCAGCGACCTGGACAACGCCCAGGTGCAGGTGCAGAACCGCGTGGCGCAGGCGCTGACCAAGCTGCCGCAGGAAGTGCAGCGCCTGGGCGTGACCACGCAGAAGAGTTCGCCCGACCTGACCATGGTCGTGCACCTGACCTCGCCCGATAACCGCTACGACATGCTGTACCTGTCGAACTACGCGCGGCTGCACATCAAGGACCAGCTGGCACGCCTCAACGGTGTCGGCGACGTGCAGCTGTTCGGCGCGGGCGAATACAGCATGCGCGTGTGGCTGGACCCGGAGAAACTGGCCTCGCGCCAGCTGACCACCGGCGACGTGATCCACTCGATCCAGGAACAGAACGTGGCGGTGGCCGCCGGTGCGCTGAATGCGCCGCCCGGTCCGGGCAACGCCGCGTTCCAGCTCAATATCAATACGCAGGGCCGCCTGGTCACCGAGGAAGACTTCCTCAACATCATCGTGCGCACCACCGCCGACGGCGGCGTGACGCACCTGCGCGACGTGGCCCGCGTGGAGCTGGGTTCCAACAACTACGCGCTGCGCAGCCTGCTGGACAACCAGCCGGCGGTGGCGATTCCGATCTTCGCCCGCCCGGGCTCCAACGCGATCCAGATCTCCGACGAAGTGCGCGCCACCATGGCGGAGCTGAAGAAGGAGTTCCCGCAGGGCATCGACTACCACATCGTGTACGACCCGACCGTGTTCGTGCGCGGTTCGATCGAGGCGGTGGTGCATACCCTGTTCGAAGCCATCGCCCTGGTGGTGCTGGTGGTGATCCTGTTCCTGCAGACCTGGCGCGCCTCGATCATCCCGCTGGTGGCGGTACCGGTGTCGCTGATCGGCACCTTCGCGGTGATGTACCTGGCGGGCTTCTCGCTCAACGCGCTGTCGCTGTTCGGCCTGGTGCTGGCGATCGGCATCGTGGTGGACGACGCCATCGTGGTGGTGGAGAACGTCGAGCGCCATATC
>Ga0207667_10000593_pt1 | contig 46970 bp, 34 predicted proteins | sample KBSCornC52_FD_184301 | JGI IMG/M metagenome (GOLD analysis project Ga0207667, IMG submission 184301) | Corn rhizosphere microbial communities from Kellogg Biological Station, Michigan, USA - KBS Corn C5-2 (SPAdes) (version 2) | ecosystem: Host-associated > Plants > Roots > Rhizosphere > Soil ... | reverse complement strand
ACGGCGGACAGATCCACTGGTAGTGCTCGGCTTCACTGCCGGGGATCTCGTAGCGGTAGCCCAACTGCCGCTCCACCTCGATCAAGTCCAGGACGTGCGCGCGCGAGCTGAAGCCATGCCCACAGCGTCTGCACAGGGCTTTCTCTTCCACCCGCCCCATGTCCTTGTACAGACCAACGCCCAGCTGCGCGGGACGCTGGAAAATGTGGAAGAACTTGCCGAAGGGCAACCAAACGAAGGTCCCGATCACGGTGATGGCGTGCAGAATGGAGATGAAGGTGAACCCGTAGCCCTTCATCCAAGTGTAGCTGGCGGTGAGCATGAGCCCCGTGAGGCTGACGGCAAACAGCAGGATCAGCGGCATGAAGTCTTCCGCGAAACGTTGCAGCGCGCCTGCACCTCCTTCGCGCATGCGGCGCCGCATCGCCAGCAGCACTCCCGCGATGACCAGGAACGAGGCCCATACCAGCCCGTGAAACAAGAAGAACGCGACGATCGACTCGTGCGGAAAGCGAAAGGCGGGGAAGCCGAACACGACCGCCTCGTACAGCGTGATATCGCCGACCACGGGCCGGAAATGCAGCCAGCCGAACACGAGCGGAAACGTGATCGCCACCGCCAGCAAGCAGCCCCACATGATCAACAAGTGAGTCAAGCCCCGCAGCCGGCTCCGCTGTACGATGAAGCGGTTGGCCAGGATATCGAGGCTGAACCTGGAGACCCAGAAACGAGCGTTGCGCACTCGCCAGCCTTTCCGTACGAAGGCTTGCCAGCCCCGTCGCCAGAAAAGCGCCGTCGGAGGCCGCGAGAGCCACATCGAGTAGCGGTAGGTGAGCCCGAAGGTCGCGAACAGCACGGAGAACGTGTACGCCACCAACGCCGCGTCGAAGTGAGCGAGGTTGCGAGACCCCAACAGAATCGAGCCGCCCAGCATGACGGTTGCCACGCTGCCGCGAGCGACTGCGCGCGCTACCTCACGGTTCATGGCGCGTTCTCGGATTGGCACGTCCGCGGTCGATGGATAGACCCCTCATCTACGCGCGACGCTAGTCTGCCCGAGAGGTCGAACCAACAGAAAAGGTCGCGCAAGACTCACGCGTTGTGAGGCACATCGCCCACGCTTTCGATTGGGTCGAGCTCAGCCCGAGCGCATCACAACCAAGGCGTGGCGCGCCCTCAAGGTGTCAGCGCCCTTGCACCCTTGACCTGCAGGGTGCGTTCGACGGGCGGATAGCCGGCTTCGCCCACGACGGCGACGATGGCTTTGTTACCGTCGAAGTAGACCTGCCAGTAGTGGTCCGTGTGCGTGTACGGCCTCACGGCCAGCACGGGGCCGAACTCGGTGAAGGTCAAAATCTCGACGTCAGGGGCGGGCTCAGCGACCACGTTCGGTATCGCGATCAGCTTCTTCTTCAGACGCTCGATCGCGTCGTGCACGTTGACCGAGTAGTGCAACTGCGCGGTGAGGTCGACGCGGCGGGCCGGATTCGCCGAGAAGTTTTGGATCGTGCCTCCCAGGACCTTGCCGTTGCCAATGTGCGTCTGAACTCCATCTGGCGTATCGAGCGTCGTCACGAATAGACCAATGGCGCGCACGGTGCCCGTCACCTCACCAGCCGTGATGAAGTCGCCCACGCGGTAGGGGCGCAAGATCACGAGAAATGCGCCCGAAGCAAAGTTCGATAGCAGGCCGCCCCACGCGGTTCCAATCGCGATGCCGGCCCCGGCCAGCAGAGCCGCGAAGCTGGTGGTTTCGACCCCGAAGTAGCCGAGGATGGCGATGACGAGCGCTATGTTCGCGAGGACGGAGATGACCGTGCCGACGTAACGCAGCAGCGTCGGGTCGACTTTCTGGCGCTCCAATGCTCGTTGCACGAGGTGAATCAACCAATTGATCAGCGCTCTGCCGAGCAAGTAGAGGACGATCGCGCCCACGACCTTCAGACCGACGTGGGTCAACGTAGTGGCGGTATCCTGCGCAATCTTGTTCAGATTCGGATTCATGGTGCTCCCTCTAAAAGCATGGCGGACGGCGAAGACATTGGGCGCGCGAGCAAGTGCTGGCGTCAATCCGAAACTGGACTACATAGCGGCGGCAAGCAATGCAGTGCAAACGCTGCTTCGGTCGTCTCTTCCGAGTTCATAGGCGCTGGTTCGAGCGCCTCCTCCGCGTCCAGCGCGCGGCGCGGTGCGAGGCCTGTGGCCGTCGCGTTTGGCTTTTTGCGCGTCGAGGCGCAGAAAAGCTCGCTAGCGCGAACGACTAGAGGCTGACCGGCCACCATTTCCTCGAACGGTAGCCGGTCAGCGGCGCCGACTATTGCGATAGCAGCTTGAACTCGATGCGACGGTTCTTCTGGCGTCCGGGAGCGGTCTTGTTGTCCGCGATCGGCTCATCCGGACCCGCGCCCCGTGTGTCGATGCGCTCTGCGGCAACTCCCTGCGAAACCAGAAAGGCCTTGACCGAATCGGCACGTTGTTTGGACAAGTCGACGTTCTTCTTGGCGTCGCCGACGTTGTCGGTATGACCAGAGATGGCAACGCGCATGTTCGGAAACTCTTTCAAGACTCCTGCCGCTTCCGTCAGGACCGCGGTCGAGCCCGGGCGAATCGTCGCTTTGCCGAGATCGAATTCGATACCGGGAATGACGCCGGAAAACTTCTTCACCTTCTCCGGCAACGAATCGGGGCAGCCGTCCTGATCTTCGAAGCCGTTCTTGGTCTCGGGCTCGCTCGGGCACTTGTCCTGGCTCAGCGGCACGCCGTCGCGATCAGGGTCCTGGTCGGGGCAGCCATCGGGCTGGATGCCGGCTTCGTTCGGGCACTTGTCAGCGGGAGCTTCCACGCAATCGCGGTCCGGGTCGCGATCAGGGCAGCCGACCGGCGCAATGCCCTTTTCGTTCGGGCACGCGTCCTTGTCGTCGATGAAGCCGTCGCCGTCCGAGTCCTTCGGCGCGGGGCAACCGGTTGGCGCCGGACCGGCGCTATCCGGGCAACGATCCTTCGCGTCCTCGACTCCGTCCTGGTCGGCGTCGGCCACTGGAGCGGCAGGCTTGGGCTTCGAGTAGAAATCCAAGTTGAAGGTGAGACCGAGCAGCACCTCGGGATTGTGGACGTTGTCGCTGTCGTCCTTCGAGTATTTCGCCGAAATGACGTCTCGCAAATCGAGGCGAGCCCCGACGAAGTCATCGAACGCGAGCTTCGCGCCCACCCCCAGATGCACCGCCGGATCGACGTCGCTACCCGTCGCGTTGCTGCCGGCGCCGAGCGCACCCGCACCACCGAGAATGAACGGCGTGAACGAGCCGACCGGGAGCTGCAGCAACAGGTGGCCGCGGATGGCCCAGATACCGGCGCGCTTCTCGGTGTTGTCCGTACGTGTCGGTCCCGCCACGCCCTCCGCCTCGATTCCCACGTAAGGCGAAGGCAAAACAGCGAAGCGCGCCCCGAGCTCCGGCACCGGGGACTTGAACGCTTCGTGGTCGTGGCGATACAGCGAGTGATTGGCGGATGGAAACAGCAGGCCACCGAAAACGCCGGCTTGTAGCCAGGCGCGATGAGCCTCGAGCACCTCACTAGCCGGCGGCCCTTCCGACGTGCCGATCTCTGCGGACGCGGATTGGGCGAACGCGGGCGCGGTGCTGGCCAGTGCCAGCAGAGCGACGCCGGATGCAATAACGGTTCTTACCTTCAACATGACTTCTCCAAGTTCAAGCAATCAAAAAGAATTAGTGTTTCGTGTCCGCGCGCTGCCTCAGCGCGTCACGGATCTCCGCCAACAACACCTCTTGGCGAGGCGGCTCCACGGGTGCAGGCCCGGCTTCGGGCGCGCGCTTCAGCTTGTTGATCATCTTGACGACCGCGAAGATCGCCATGGCCACGATCAAAAAGTCGAAGACCGACTGAATGAACAGGCCATATTTGAGCACGACGGGCGGTGTCTTATCGACTCCCTGCTTCAGCACCACGCTGAGCTCGCGAAAGTCGACGCCGCCCACGAGTAGGCCGAGGGGAGGCGTAACCACCTCGCTCACGAAGGAGCTGACGATTTTGCCGAAAGCGGCACCGATGATGACACCGACCGCCATGTCGACGACGTTGCCTTTGACGGCAAACTCCTTGAATTCCTTGGCTAGGCTCATGCTTTCATCCTCGTCAAATCGCCGCTCTCGCTCAGTAGAGCGTGCAGATGAGATTCATGGCCGTGATGGTGTCGAGCTTTTCGACGGCCGGCAGGGGGTTGTGGTCGTAGCGTAGGTTGAAGGTCGCCCCCAGAGAGAAGCGCTTGTCGAGAGCGACGGTGAGGCTGTTGTCCCAATTCAGCCGCCAGTTCTCGGTCTTCGGAATGCCGAGCAGCAGCTCCGCCCCGGTGTCGAACGCCACGTGCTCGTTGACGTTCGTGTGATAGCCGAGGAACCCGCGCGCGCTGTGGCGCGGCTTGGTCTTGCCGAGGATGGTGCCGTCCTTGGCTTGGGCCGCGGCGATCGCGTCGTCGCGTCGGATATCGTACTGGTAGTCATAGCCAAGCTCGCCCCAAAGCCTCTGCTTCTCTTCCGTGATGAAGTAGTAGGCGAGACCCGGGTCGAGATTCATTCGCAGATCGAGACCCTGGAAGCGATCGCGACGCCCCGAGAGCGACAGGAACAGCGAAACCCGTTCGGATACGAAACGGTCGTAGCGCAGTTTGCCCTGGTAGTTTTCCATCGTGGTCTTGGTCGCGTCCGCCGGCGTGGGCGCGGAACGCGCAAAATTTGCGGCCAAGAGCGCACTGAATTCGTTCAGCTCGCGGCGCAGGCGCATGGAGCCGGCAGCGGTGCCGGCCAGCGAGCGGGAGTTACCGGTGGAACCGAGCACGCCGACCTGCACCTTGGCTTCGGTCGCGTCGCTGGCGTCGGCGGCCTGTTTTGCCGTGTCGAAGGTTCCGCTGGTGACGTCGGTCGAGCCGGTCGTCGCCGTCTTCGTCGTCATCACGCCCTTCGCCGTGTCCTCTGCAGCGGCAACGGCGGGCAAGCAAGTCAACGCCGCGCCAGCAAGAATGCAGCTGCTGAGCCTTTGGCGATCTTTCGATAGGGTCATTTTCTTGGAAACTCCTTAAGCGATGGAACAAGACGCCCGTTGGCGTTCGGCGCCGCTCCGTTTGCGCGGTGCTAGTTCAAGGACTTCGAATAAGCAATCGATTATTGGCTAGAACGAGTCGACGCGAGGAGTTTCGTCTCCGACGTCTTGCGGTTCGCCTTCAGCAACGCACATGCCACGCTCGCGCCGTCTGGAACGTCGGCGTTAGCGCCATGAAACGGCCGCAGCGCCGCCATATTCGGCTCAACGCGACTTGGCGTCAGAGCGCGGACGCTGCTTCGATGAAACCGGTGTTGTCTACTGACTACAAGTTGTTGTCGTCTGTAGACGACAAACTTGCTCAGCGGAGAGAGTGTCGCTGGAGCAGTTTGATCAAATACGTCCGGTCCATCCCGGCGCGACGCGCGGCACTCGCGACGTTGCCTTGGCTCAGCTCGAGCAAATGCTTGAGGTACCGAGCCTCGAAATCGTCGAGCAGCTGCCGGCGGGCTTCCTTGTAGGGCAGGCTCAAGAGCCGCTCCGAAGGAGCTTGAGTGGTGTCGGCTTCGTAGGTGAGGTCAGGACTTTCGCCCATCGCCTTGGTTGCTTCTACCCAGTTGCGGAGCTCGCGAACGTTCCCGGGCCAGGCATGCGCTGCGAGTCGGCGCATCTGCTCGTCCGAGACGACGGACTCAGTTGGGCCGGTGTGCCCCAATTCTTGCAGGAAGTGAGCCACCAGTAGCGGCAAGTCCTCGAGTCGCTCTCGCAAAGGGGGAACGCGTAGGACGACGACCGCCAAGCGAAAGTACAAATCCAAGCGAAACGAGCCCGAGTTGACGTCGGAGCGGAGATCCCGATTCGTGGCCGCGACGAAGCGCACATCGACCGGAATTTCGTTCGCACCACCGATACGCTTGAAGCGGCGTCGCTCGAGCGCACCGAGCAGCTGCGGTTGCAACCCCGGCGGCAGCTCACCTATCTCGTCCAGAAACAACGTGCCCCCGTGCGCTTGCTCGAATGCGCCCTTTCTTAGCCGATCCGCGCCAGTGAACGCGCCCCGTTCGTGGCCGAACAGCTCGCTTCCCACCAGCGTTTCGACCTGCGCGCTGCAGTCGAGGGTGACGAACGGTCCATCTTTGCGCTCGCTGTGCGCGTGAAGTGCACGGGCCACCAGCTCCTTGCCGGTTCCCGATTCGCCGATTATCAACACCGGCACGGCGGCCTTGGCGGCCGTGGCGATCTGCGCCATCAACCTGCGCATGCCGGGGGTTTGTCCCCGAAGGTCCTCGAGCTCCGATTCCGCCAGCAGCTCGACCGCAGCCCCGGCCCCATCCAGCACGCGCACCCGAGTCCGGCCCAGCGACAATTCGGTGCCCGGCGGCACCACCCCGCGCTCGATCTGGACTCCATCGCAGAACGTGCCGTTGCTCGAGCCGAGATCGATGACGCGAACGCCTCCGTCTTCGCGCGAAAGCTCCAGGTGAAAGCGGGAGACGGTGTCGTCACTGAGCCGCAGCGCGTTGCCCGGCGCGGTGCCGAGCGTGAGCACCTCCCGATCGGTCTCGCCGGTGTCGCCCTCGTCCGGCCCCGACAGCACCTCGACACGCAGCGTCCGCACCGGCACCAAAGGCCCCTTTTGCAGCCGAGTAGTCGCGTGGCTCATCCGTCCGTGACGTTGGCAGAACCGGCCGCCGTCGAGCAACCTCAAGCTGTCGGAGGAGCAAATTCATCGTCCCAGAACGAGATCTCGGGCCACCCAATAGAGGAGTCCGATGACGGAAAGTACTCCCAATACGACGGCAATGGTCGTCGAAGGGGACCGAAGCGCATATCGCATCAGCCCGCCAAGCTTGGTGTCCTTCGTGGGCGTGGATACGGCAGGTCCCCCGGTTGCCAAACTCCTCCGGCGAGCTAGCACTCGCGGGACGCGCGCGGGCGCCGCTGACGCCGGCATCCGATCCCAGTCCAATTTGAGAAGCTCTTCGATTCGCTCGAGGTAGCGCTCGGCCGACGCTATACGTGAGGCAGGTTCTTTGGCCAAACCTTGCTGCAGTAGCTGCTCGAGCACGCCGGGCACGTTCAAGTCCGGTGCCACCAGCGAGAGCGGAGGCGGAGGCGTCGCCAAATGCATCGCGAAGACGCCCATCGTGTTTCTGGACTCGAACGGTGGCCGTGAAGCCAGCATCTCGTAGAGCACGACCGTCAGCGAATAGATGTCGGCACGCCCATCGATCTCTTCGCCGCGCAGCAGCTCGGGCGAAATGTATTGGGGGGTACCGATGATTTCCCCTTTTTGAGTGAGCCGCGTGTGCTTGGCATCGTCAGGAGCGACAAGCTTGGCGATGCCCAAGTCGAGCAGCTTGACGAAATCGGGATCCGCCGGTTCGTGCACCAGCACGACGTTCTCGGGCTTCACGTCGCGATGGATGACCCCGAGCGAGTGCGCGTGACGTAGCCCCGACAACATGTGGTGCGCGATGTGCAACGCCCGGCGGGGCGGCAGGCGCACGGCCTTTTGCAGGACTAGGTCCAAAACGTCGCCGTCGACCAGCTCCATCGCGACGTAGCTCGGCTCGCCCGGCCGCTCGCCGTACTCGATCAAGCGAACGAAATTCGGATGCTGAACGCGCTGAATGATCTGCGCCTCGCGGGCGAAGCGTCGACGGACTGCAGGATCCTTGGCCGAAGCCGGCAACAGCACCTTCAGCGCAACCGCTTCACCCGTTTTGATGTCGCGCGCCTTGTACACCGCGCCCATGCCACCCTTGCCCAGCATCGATTCGACGCGAAAGCGTTCGCCCAGCACGGTGCCGGCCGGCAAAAGCTCGTCTGCGGCGGGGACGACCGCCCCCCGCACGCTCTCGTCTGCGTGATCGAGGCCCTGCTCGAATTTGAGGCGTGCGGTATTGACGATGTCCTCCGCTTCGGCGGCCGTGGTTCCCAGCGTCTGGGCGATCGATTCGAAAGTATCGCCCTCGAGATCGGCCAGCATCAACGCCACGCGCTCGTCACCGCTGAGATCGTGCAGCGCGCTCCTCACTTCTTGCTTGACCAAGGCTTGCGGATCCCGCGGCCGATGAACGGGACGCGGAGGAGGTGGTGACTTGCCGCGCTTCTCGGCGGCTTTGCGCGCGGCCTCGCGCGCGAGCGCCAGCAGCCAGGCCGCGAAAGTTTGGCTCGGCCCGAGCTCGTCCAGCCGCCTAGCCGCGTCGAAGAAGACTTGCTCGCACAAGAGCTCAGCTTCGTCGGCGTCGTTGGTCAGCCCAAGCAGGAGGCGGAAGGTCGCGATCTGATGGCGTCGAACGAGCTCGGCAAAGGCGGCATCGGTCCCATTTCTGTAGGCGGCAATCAGCTCGCCGTCCTCCAAGTTGGACGTCGCCGGCACGTCCGCTGCGACTTCTGCGACGCCCACGTCAACCTTTGGGGGCGGGACCGTCGGGATTGGCTTGGCGTTGGAGCCCGCCGAGCACGTGATGGGCCGGAACGAAGTGCTCTACCCCCTCCTCGTCGCGAACGAGCAGGCCCAGTGCGGCAAACTTTTCGACCGTGCCCTGTACGTTGGCGACCGTGATGTAGTCGCCCACCCGAACCAGACGCCGCAAATAATAGTTGGCGATGATTTCCTCGGCGGGGCGCCGCATGGACCAGCAAAACAAGAACGCGCTCGTCACGGCGAAAACGCCAAAAATCATCACCAAGTTGTTGGTGATGAACGAGAGGTCGGCACCCAGAGCGTTGACGGCCACCGTTACCGTGACGAGCAAGATCACCGCTTCGGTCGCCGACTGCGCTATCCCCGCATACGGCGATTTGAGTTTTTTCAGCGTGGAGCCAATCGCCCGCCCGGCGGCGCCGGCGACGTAACCACCGATGGCTAGCGTGATCATTCCGGAAGCAACCCTCGGAAGGTACGCCAGCACCGACGATAGCGCGGTGCGGATCGCAGTGAGACCGAGTTGCTCCGACGCGCCCGCCAACGCGACCAGCATGATCGCTAGATAGACGATGGAAGCGAGCGCCTTGCTCGGCGTGAACCCCTCGGCGGCTCCTGACAGGATGCGACCGAAGAACGTGCCCTCGAGAGCGTTGTCGAGCTTCACGGTCTTGAGCAGCCTGGCCGTTACGCTTCGGGCGATGCGCGCCACCACCCACAGCGCGAGGAGGACGCCCAAGGCCGATGCGACCGCGGGGGCGCGCGATACGAACTCCGCCCAGAGCCGCCCCGCCGGTTCGGTCACTAGTGGTAGTAGGTCCGGTAGGCGGGCGTGTCCGGCCTCACTTCCCTGGGCCAGATGAGCTGCCATCATCGTCTTCCTCCCCTTTGGGTCGCATCGCCTGCGACAACCACTCGAGTGGCGCCGCGGATAGCAAGCGTCCGAACTCGACGACCGTCATCAACATCGCTACCCGGGCCATCACTCGGTCGGGCAGGTTGTCGGGCGGTTTGTCGTCCAACGCGATCAGCAACAGCGCTCGAATGTCGGCCCGCGGCGACGACCTTTCGAGTACCGGCGGGTCAAGCATCACTGCAATCGAGCCTAGTCGAGGATCCTCGACCGTCGCAACGCCTCGTTTTGCACCCAATCCGCGAGCGTTCGAGCAGAGCACAACATGGCTCGGCGAGCTTTTCGGCCAGGACGACCTCTGTGGTCGACGACGAAGCAGGCGCTCGCTGTCTTCTAAGAACGCCCGCGGCGCGATGGTCGCAACGGGGCGCGAGCGCTCGACGCAAGATCTTGTGAGTCGGCGTTGCTCGCGACATCTGGCCGATTCTGGGGCTTTGGCTGACGCTCGAGGCCGCTCGGGAGCCCGCAGGGTGCTGGCGCGTCGCTTGCAAAAGGCCGGCGCTCACCCACCGGAGTAGTGACCGAATGTTGATCAGAGCTGGCTACGAGATTTCGATCGCGTGCAATTGCGAGACGCCGTTGATGGCGCTGTTGAGCTTGCACCCCTCGCGCGCGGTTGATCTGCGCTCGCCCGCCGTGATTTGTTCCACCGGCCCCGCTCCGCTGGAAGCCAGCCTGGATGAGTTCGGCAACGTGCGCACCCGCACGGTTGCGCCGGCAGGCGTGGTCAAGCTGTCTACCAGCTTCGTGGTTCAAGACTCGGGTTTGCCGGACGAGGTCGCGCCCTTGGCCCAAGAGGTCCCGGTGTCGCAGCTGCCCGACGAGGCCGTTACTTACCTGCTGGGCAGCCGCTATTGCGAGACCGATCGTCTGTCCGCGCTTGCGTGGTCGCTGTTCGGCAACACGCCGCGCGGCTGGGCGCGGGTCCAGGCCATCGTCGACTACGTGCATCGGCGCCTGACCTTCGGCTACCAGTTCGCGCGTGCCACCCGCACCGCGTGGGAAGGTCACGAAGAGCGCGTCGGCGTTTGTCGTGACTTTGCCCATCTGGCCATTGCGCTGTGCCGCGCCATGAACATTCCGGCCCGCTACGCCACCGGCTATCTGGGCGACATCGGCGTGCCGGCCGTGCCAGCGCCCATGGATTTCAGCGCGTGGTTCGAGGTCTACCTGGGTGGCCGTTGGTTCACGTTCGACGCCCGGCACAACACCCCTCGCATCGGACGCATCTTGGTCGCGCGGGGCCGAGACGCCGCCGACTGCGCCATCACCACCACCTTCGGCCAATCTTCGCTGGTGCAGTTCGACATCGTCACCGAAGAGGTGAACGAAGTCGCGCAGCGCGCGGCGTAGGGGGCGCTCCGTGCGGGGCGCGCGCCCTTCAGGGCACGCGCACGCAACCGTTGCACTCGGGAGCGAACCAGTCGGTGAAGCCAGCGCCGAGATCGCTCGAGGTAACGGTGACGGACGTATCTACGAGAGGGTTCTTGATGGCGTAGGTGGTGTCGCTCGGTCCCGCGGTCCCGGCTCGCTCGAAGCGGCAGTCGGCAAAGCTGAGATGTCCAGGACCTGGGGACGGGGGACTCTCCGAAAAGCTGAGCGACATGAGGGAGACCGCCGACGAGGTGACGGGCATCTCGCTGGGAGCCGCGGCGAAGGCGACCAGGGTCGAGCGGCTGATCTCGACGTCGTGCCCGATCGTCCAGGAGCTGAGGAGGCCGGGTGGACCGAGCGCCAACACGGAATCTTCGATGCGTACGCTGCCACCCTGCGCATCGAGGCGGAAGGTCGGTTCGGTCATCGTGAGGCGACGCAGGGTCACTCGCGAGCCGTCGCTTACTTCGATTTCGACGTCACCCGCGCCCGCGCGCACGTCTTCTACCTCCACATCGACTCGATAGCTGCCGCCAAAGGCAGGTGTGCGAGCGCCAAGCCAAAGGCCGGTGCCTTCCGTGGCGGTTGCGTCGAGATCCCGAACGCGAAGCACCGTCTCTCCACCGTAGAGCGTCAGCGCGTCCCGCCACAGCTCGCTCGCGGCCAAATGACACACGGTTACTTCCGAATCGGGACCCAGGAACAGACCACTGCTGATACCCGATGTCAGCGCCACGTGTTCCAAGGTCGCGCGCAGAGTGCCGCCCTGGCTCGCGTCGCCGCTGAGCGTCACCAAGTGCGCATCGTCTTGCTGGTGCTCGCGGTACGGCCCCTGCTCTTCCCGCCGCCCGTCGATGGTGAGACCTTCGACGAGGCTGGGCGGTGATGGTGCGGCGCCCGTGTGCTGGACCCGCAACGACACGGTGGTCGCGGGCGAGAGGGCGGGGCGATGCCACCGCACGCCGTAGGCCGACAGCGTAGTCCCCGGGCTCAGGCTCACGCTGGAGATGTCGTAGTCACCGGGGGCCATCACGACCACGGCACGCCCGAGCCCACCCGCCTGGTCCAAGGCGGTCTGAAGCGGAACGCTCTGATCACCGGCCGCACCGGGAAGGACGCCAAGCTTGCTCGCCTCGAGCAGCGCGTACCGATCGTTGTCGGCGATGACGACTTCGAGGCTGCCGAAGGGCGCCGCGTCAACGCTGTCAACGGCGTCGAAGCGGAGCTCGAAGCGTTCATCGCGCTCGGCGAGCTCGTCGTCCGCGATCCAGACGGGCACGTGTGCCTCGCTCGTGCCCGCAAGCCACTCAACACGCCCGTCCGCGGCTCCGAAGTCCGGCTCCTGACAATCATCTTGGGCGTCGATACCGACCAGGTGGTAGGCGAGCGAGAAAGCGTGGTCGCGAGGCTGCGCGAGCCGTAGCGGAATTTCCACCACACCCGCGCCCTCGTCGAACACCAACGGCGAGCTCGAAACCGACTCGATGGCGGTGAACACTTCGTCGGTCAGCGGAGCGCACGCCGAAACCGCGAGTGCTAGCAGCGCCGCGGTCGTGTGCTGCCAGCACCACGTCATGGCCCGCCGAGCTCTTTTAGCCGCTTCGCGAACAGCGGCGCGTCGAAGCCACCAGGGTGGGCGGCGAGGTATTGCTCGATGGCGCGACGCTCTTCCGGACCCCGTCCGAGCGCGCGAAGTGCGCGGGCTTTTCCGGCGAGCGCCTCCGGTACGAGCGCTCCGCCGTCACGCAAGTACGCCTCGAACCGGCCCAGAGCGCGTTGCGACCGGCCGAGGTCCAGCTCCAGCTTGCCCATCGTGACGAGCACGGTGCGAGCCTCGGCGCTCGCCGGATACGCGGCGCGAAGTTGCTCGTACAACACCAGCGCTTGGCGGGGCCTCGATTGAGCAAGCTCCCGGCGTGCGAGCTCGAGCAACGAGGTCGCACTCGGCTTTTCGGGAGGGGCAGCAGTGCCGGCGCTGGTGCCACCTACGATCGGCGGAGCGAGGTGCTGAGTTTCGCCAGCGGCAATCTCCGTCCACACGACGCTCTCGGTACCGCCGGCGGCTCGCCAGCGGATGCGGTGGTTACCGGCGCTGGCAAAGGCCTGCAGTGGCAACGGCAACGGCTCCCCATCGTCGATGGTCGCCTGGAGGCTTCCGGACGGTGAGGCAGCGAGATCGAGCACGCCCAGCGCTGCGCCAGACCAGAGTCGGCGAGCCGCGCCGAGCGCGAGCAGGCGTGCCTCTTCGCCGCGTCCCATCGCTGTCTTGACGAGCGTTCCCAAGGTTGACCGAACAACCACGCGTGAATGCGCGTCGACGAGCTCCCGCTCGCCTGGATCGCGGGTGACTTCGACCGTGCCTTCGACCACGCTCACGTCGGTCACATCGCCCTCCCGACGCACGGCGTACGTCGTGCCGTGAGCCAACGCGGAAACATCGGCTGTTCTTAGCGAGAACGAGCGTCCAGGCGCTCTGCGCGACAACGTTGCGAGCGCGGTCCCACGGTCGACGCGCAGTCGGATGCTGACCGCTGCGAGCGACTCGAGCTGGATCGTCGTGTGGGCGGCGAGGCACACGTCGATGCCGGGGTCGATCCTGAGACACGCCCGCCCGTCATCGGTTGCTACGGTTTCTCCCTCGTCGAGAGGGTTTTGGCCCACGCCTAAGCGGCGGCCGGATACCTCCACGTGTCCGGCTGAGAGCACCAGCTGCGCGCGGGCGAAGCTCCGGGTAATTGGCGCGCGCACCTCGGCGGGGGGCACCACGGGGCGGCTAGGCAGAACGCGGCCAACCAATAGGACGAAGACGCTTGCGGCGGCGAGCACCAGACCCGACACGGCCACGAGCGCGACTCGGGAGCGACGGGCGGGCGGCGCAGGCGCTTCCGGCGCGCCTTCGCTGGCGGTGGTCACGAGGCGAAGACGCGGTGAGCCGTTGATCGCCTCGAGCGCGCGTCCAATCAGAGCTGGTGCGACTGGCTCGGCCGGCGCGGCGCCGCGGGCACGCAGCTCGGCAAATAGCTCCAACTCTTTGCCAGCGAGCGCATCCTGCTCGGCGTAGGCAAGTCGCTCTTGCTCTTCCTCCGCGCTGAGCCTTTCCCCTTGCGCCCAGCGGGTCTGCAGCTCGTCCCAGCGGTGGTCACGACTTGTCATCGGTCGTGCCTCCGCGTGCGCGAAGCATCTTCCGCAGCTGCTTGCGCGCCATGACTAGCCGATCTTTCACCGTTCCTGGGGGAGCGCCCGTAAGCCCCGCGATCTCATCGACGGTGAAGTCGAGCGCATGATGGAGAACGAAAACCTGAAATCTTTCATACGAGAGACGACTGAGAAGCGAGTCGAGGCTCACCTCTTCGAGAGGGCTTCGAACAGGCGGACCGCCCCACGGCAGCAGGTCTGCCGGCACCCAGCGCTCGAGCAGCCCTCTTCGACTGCGCTCACGGTGTGCTGTGCGCATCGTCGTGCGCACCGTGACCCGGTCAGCCCAACGCTCGAGGCTCGTGGCCACGCGGAAACTGCCGGCGCTTCTGAGAATTTCGATGAGAGCCGCCTGAGCGGCATCGTCGGCGTCCGCCGCGCTTCGGCACAATAGCCCGGCTACTTTGCGCACTCGGGGGGCAAGCCGCTGAGCCACCGCCCGCTGCGCGGAAGGATCATTTGCCGCTACGGCAGCCATGAGCTCCACGTCAGCCTGAGCATCGGGGAGAGTGACCAAGCTTTCAACTCGATCCCCAATGCCCTCCGCGAGAGCCGGGCGGTCGGAAGAGGTGTAATTTTTCATCGCCCAGACCTCAGTTGGTCGCTACCTCCAGGCCGAGCTGAGCGAACGCTACGGCGGGCCAAACGGTTTCGGACCAGGAGCTATCAGCGCTTCTGGCTGTGAACTGCAAGCGCCGCCCAAAATACATGCCGCCAGCGACGAGCTCGACGGACAGCGGTCGTAGCAGCGTGTGTCGCAGCCGGAGCGCGAGCACACCTCCGAAACGGTAGAGCGCCCGTGGCTCCGTCCCCACGGCTCCCGCCGCGGGCGTCGCGTCATGGCGCCCCAGCCGTTCCCCCACGAAACCGGCTTCTGCCGCGAACGAGAAGGTCGGCGCTTGGAAGACTGGACCCGCTGCGGCGCCGAGAAACGTGCGAGCGACGCGAAAGTCACCGAGGGGGCTTCGAATCAAGGCTGGCAAGAAGGCGGAGCCGAACGCGCGGGCCTCGACATGAGCATCGAAGCTCACCCCCAGCGCCAGCGCGAGACCCTCCATGGTCGGCGCAGCGGGTGAGAAGGAGGCCACACTAGCGCCAACCTGCGCTCGCACTTTCCAAGGCTCCGGGTTGGACTTCGCAAGCGTCGGCTCCTCCTCGCCCCCCGGGTTCGGCGTTGGCGACGGCAACGGCGCGTTCGCAGAACCTCCGACGACTGCGGCAAGCGGCATCGACGCCACCTCGAGCCCCTCGCGCAGGGCGCTGGCCGCCGAGACGACGATGCTCGCAACCGCCTCGATACTCGCGGCGTCGTCGCGAATGCCGCCCGGCAGCGCACGCACGATGGCTCGCCCACGGGCGGCGTCGATGATGACGAGTCGCCAACCTTGCTCGCTTCTGCCGTCGAGGAAGATCACCGCGAGCACGCTGCCGGAACGGGTCGCTTTGCTCGCCCACGCCGAGAGGGGCTCAGCCGGTTGACCTTCGACTAGGGACAGACTCATGCCGCGCAGCTCCGCCTCGAGCAGCTCAATGAGGCTGCCACGTACGGGTTGCGCGCCGATCCCGATCGTTCCGAACACCACTTCCGTTCGGGCCGCCGACGTCTCGGACGCCACGCGCCCCGGCGGCTCTGCCTTCGCCTCGGTCGCGAATAATCCGACGGCGGTGAGCAGCATGGCCATGGTGATTGGTAGGTAAGGGCGCGGTTTCACGGAACCTGTCCTGGAATCGACGCCGGCCGAAACGATTCCTCCGACCGTCTTTCGACGGTGGAGGACCTGAAGGAGGTAACGGTGCCGTACGGGCGGCGCAATCCGGTATGGGATCGGCTCGGTGCAGCTACGGCAGCCAAAGTAATCGATGAATCGGTGTGCGTGGGCACGCTCGACCTTCCCTCGAACCCATTGTTCATCAACAAGCAGTCTCTTTCCACGAAGCCGCGGCCGACGCTGGCCAAGTGGCCGCGTCTCATTGTGGGTCTGCGCAAATAGATCCGACCGTCTGCGACCCTTCAGGTCCATCTATGAGCGAATGGATGCGTCTAGCTCAGCGAACCGACATAGCGGCGTGGCACGAGGCCGCCACCCATGTTTCGCCGCCGCGACTGAGGAGCCCGTGACCGGTACTTGGCGCGCCCAAGAAGCTCGGAGCGAGCTCGGGCAAGGAACGACCCCGTGACCAAGAGAACGAGGTACGCGGCAGACCGGAGACTCGCTAGGAAGACGATGGTCGCTTGGCTGGCGGCAGCCACCCTGGTTACTGCTGCCGGTTGCGCGGGCTCACCATCGGGAAGTAGCGCCGACGGCGGTTCCCCGGGGAAGGCCGGAAATGGCGGCTCCAGCGGAGTGCCTGGGAGTGGCACGGGCCCCACCGAAACAGCTGGCGGCCCAGCGATCGGCGGAAACGGAGCTAGCGCCGGCGACGCAGCGACGGGGGGTGCGGGGGCCACCGGTGGCCAAGTAGGAACTGGCGGAGGCGGCTCGAGCGCGGGAGGTGGTGGCAGCAGTGGTGGAAGTGGCGGCGGCACCGCGGGAACGGCGAGTACAGGCGGGGGCGGAGGCGGTCCGATGACTGGCCCGTGTTCTCCCGCGCGTCCTCACGCCGCAGGGACCTCAACGGTCAACCTCCAATCCGGTGGGATGAATCGCAGCTACCTCCTGCACGTCCCCCCCGGCTACGACGGTACCAAGGCGGTGCCGCTCGTGTTCGATGTCCACGGCTACACGTCGTTTGCCAGCGAGCAGATGATGCGCAGCAAGTGGGACAAGATGGCCGACAAAGAGGGTTTCGTCCTCATCGAGCCTGACGGGGTCAACAAGTCCTGGAATGCTGGCAGCTGTTGCGGTGGCAACAAGCAGGACGACGTGAAGTTCTTCCGCGACATGGTCACCAAGGCCACAGCGGAGCTCTGCATCGACAGCAAGCGCGTGTACGTGAGCGGCCATTCGAATGGCGGAATGATGACGTACGCTTTGGCCTGCGAAGCCGCGGATATCTTCGCGGCGGTGGCGCCGGTATGTGGGATTTCGATGAGCCCGAGCGGGTCCTGCAAACCGGCACGCCCAATTCCCGTGTTGGCCATTCGCGGACTGAACGATGGCACGGTAACGATCAATACCGCTGACGCGGACATCAACACGTGGTTGTCGAATGACAAGTGCGCGAAGGACCAAGTCACGTCGAGCGGCGTTTGCAAGACTTACGGTTCCTGCGCCGCCGGAACGAAGGTGATGGATTGTCGTCCCCGGGGGGATCACAACTTCTTCTACGCCAACAACCCCGACAATTACTTGGTCCCTGACAATGCGTGGCCCTTCTTCAAACAATTCGTGTTGCCCTAGGCTGTAGCGCGCTCGCACAGGGAGCGTGATGTGAATGCCCCGGCCGGGTCAGCCGTGCTAGACGACAGCTACGGTGGCCTTTCTCGGTTGGATCGCGCTCCTGGTGGCCTGTGCGGCTTGTACCGCGCCGCCAGACGTGGTGGCGGTTCAAGCTGACGCGTCGGTGAGCGGAAACGGGGGTGCGGGCGGCGATGAAGCTGGCGCCGGAGCTGGCGGCGAGGCTGTAATGGTACCGCTCGTGGGAGCCATCTACGGCAGCGATCCGTCGGCGCTGTTCGACGGCGACAAGCTGTGGATCGTTACCGGGGGTGCCGCCTTAGAGGTCCGGACGACCATTGACCTGGTCAACGTCGAGCCGGCGACACGGATCTTCGAACAAGCCCCGAGCTGGGTTGCCGACGCCGTGCCAGAGGCCCAGGGCATCTGGTCGCCCGAGTTGGCCCACTTTGGCGGGCTTTATCACCTCTATTATGCGGTTTCATCCATCGGTAGCTCTCGCTCGTGCATCGGACACGCCACGACCGACTTGCTCGATATTGCGAGCGAGTGGCTCGACAGTGGTCCAGTCATTTGCACGGCCGAGAGCGATGACTTCAACGCCATCGATCCCAATATTCTTCAGACGCCTGACGGGCAGATTTGGCTCGCGTTCGGTAGTTACTCGAGCGGCATCAAGCTCGTTCAGCTGGACGCGGCTGGCGCACGGACCGTGTCCGAGCCCTTGAGCGTTGCGGCTCGGCCCGATGACGGGGGCGCCCTGCAGGCGGCGGCGCTCGCCCAGCACGGTGAGTTCTACTACCTCTTCGTATCGTTTGGCGCCGGTACGTCGCATCGGTTGATGGCAGGTCGTGCCCGCGCCATCGAAGGGCCGTACCTTGATCGCGCCGGCCGCGCGTTGCTCGAAGGAGGCGGGACTCCCTTGCTGGAGCCAAGCACTCGCTTCGTTGGCGCGGGCAGCAACGACATTTTCCTCATCGGCGAGCGCTCGTACAACATTTTCCACGCCTACGACGAGCAGGACTCAGGGCGCGCGAAGCTCCGCTTGGCCAGCCTCGCGTGGGATGTAGCAGGCTGGCCCATTTCCGGCGGACCTTGAGCGCTAGAACAACCACCAACGCAGCCCAAGCTCCATGCGCGGGCGCGCGGACAGAGGGGACACAACCGGTTCAGTCGAGCCGTCTGCGCCAACGACCACCTGGTCGAAGCGATTTAGCAAGAAATCGGCGCCCAAATTAAAGTAGACGTGCCATGCCGAAGTGAGTGGCAAGGCGCAGCCGAGACGCGTCGAGAGCGCCCAAGACCAACGCTCACTCGGCGATGTAGCGACGAATGGCGCCCGCGCGCTCGCGGTGGTGCGGTCGACCAAGTCGCCGACCAGCCCACCTTGGGCAACGAACCAGAACGGGGCAATGCGCAGCTCGGTGCCCAAGAAAACCTCACCGGCATGCCGACGCAGTCGAGTCACTACCCCCTGCTGCCCGACGTTGAGCGCGGGGAAGTGAGTATACGAAGCACCGAACAGCCAGGGACCCTGGGCAAGCCGAAGCAGGCTCGATAGCGCCAAGCCTTGCTGAAAGGGCGTCTTCTTCGCGTACCAGGTGCCCGCATAGCCGGTCGCCACGCCCACTGTTCGTCCACGGTTGGGGCCCGAAGGAGCGGGCTTGGGCGGGCTGGATCGCTTCGGCCCCGGCGCACGCTCGGGCAGCGCTAACTCGGCCATCGCGACGGCTCCGCCCTCGCGCAACGCTACGACGGCGGAGCGCAACGTGATGGCTATCTCTTCCCTCGCCGCAGGCGTGTCGATTTCTTCGAGTCGGCGCGCAAAGAGGCGAGGCCTCGCCGGATCATAGAAGTAAACCGTCAGGCTGTCCGGCGCACGTTCCAGCCAGACGATGGCGATTGGGGCAAAATCCTTCGAGAGTTGCTCGGCGCGACGGACGTTGGGCACCGACGGCAGCTCGGGCACCTCGAGCAGCGCGATGCCCAGCTCGGTGAGCTGCCCTGCCGCGGCCGCGCGCAGACTCCGGTCGCGAGCTGGCGTGCTGCCCGCCGACTGCGGCGTGATCAAAATCAGCGGGGCGGCGGTCGCGGAGACGCTGCAGCTCACCAGCAACAGCAACACCGTGACTAGCGCTAGCGCGATCTTTCTCATCAGGCGTCGAAGCCGAGGCAAAAAATATCCGACCGTTTTGGGGACTTGAATCCCATGGTGGGTGCGTGAGAGCCAACGCTTGTGGACACGAAACCGACCATTTAGTCGAGCTATACACCAAGATGTTGAACCGCGAGCGTCGGGGTGTGCTGGGCGGAGCGCCGGGCGCCGCGCGGAGCGTAGCTCACGTTTGGGGACGAAACGGGCTGGGCTGGTTCCTCGGCACCGAGGCACCCCCTCGCAACCGGATGCTCATTTCGGTCCGGTCAGCGATTTTTCCGCCCAGTCGCCGCGCTTCCTAGCAACAAGCGCAATGAACATCGTTTGATGAACGTCGTCCCCCGCCCCCATAACGTTTCCGAGCTCGTCGAGCGAGCGCTCGGTGGCCACGAGCCGGCGCGACGCCAAATCGTCGAGCAGCTCTCGCGGCGGGTGCGAACGATTGCGCTTTCTATCTTGGGCAACAGCGCGGACGCAGATGATGCGATGCAGCACATCTTTCTAGAGCTGTTCCAGTCGCTGGCGAGCTTTAGCGGAGAGCACCTGGCCCCGTGGGCGGACAGCATCGCGGTACGCACGGCGGTTCGTCACGCGCGCAGCCGTCGGGTGCGCAGCGCCCGAGACGCCTGTGTGGATCCCGAAGAGCTCAGCGCCGAGCTGACGACTCCTGCGGGACACGGCGTTCCCCGAGCGCTCGTCGAATACCTCGCTGAGCTGCCGGAGACGAGGCGCGTGGCTTTGGTACTTCGCCACGTGCTTGGCTACACGGTGGAGGAAATAGCGGAGCTTACCGACGTGTCGCCCAACACCGTGAAAGATAGATTGGTGCAAGCGCGCGCGCAGGTGCGAAAGACACTGCGTCGGGACCTTGCCTTGCTGCCTTCGGGCGCGAGGAGGAATCATGAATGAATGCCTGACCTGGGCTGCGCTGTCGGACAAGACTGCACTGGGGGGCTCTCTGACCGCCGAAGAGCGGCTGTTCGTGCGAAGCCACCCGAGCGGATGCGCTGCTTGTGCGTCCGAAGCGACCCTTTGGGACGACCTAGGGAGGGTGCTCGACGAGCCCGAGCGGCTCACGACCAAGCCGACCGGGTCGACACAGGCACCTTCGCGCCGTGGCTTCAGGCAATTCGTAGCCTGGGGCACCCGAGCGCGGCGCCCTCTCGTCGCTGCCATCGTGGCCGCGAGCGCAGCCGCTGCGGCTGCCGCCGTCTCTTGGGGGGGCGCTAGCGATTCGGCGGCTCCGCGTCGGCTGGCGAGTGCGAGCGGGCGTCCTAGGTCTCTCGCGCCCGTACCCCTGGGCGCGCCCAATGGCGCGCGGCTCGCGCTGGCCGCGGGTGAAGCGCGCGTCAATCAGCGCGCCGCGGTCGCCGGAGAGCGGCTCGAGACGGGCGCTGTCTTGTCGGTCGCAGTGGGCGAGGCCTGCGTGCTCGTGCCACCGGGCGTGACCGTGTGCATCGACGAAGGCACTGAGCTTTCCGTCGAGACGCTCGATGCCGGTACGAGACGCTTCCGTCTGCACCGGGGGCACGCCGTGGCCCATCTCGAGCGGCAGCCCGTCGGCAGCTCTTTCGGATTCGATACGCCCGCCGGTTCGGTCGTCGCCAAGGGCACGGTGTTTTCGCTCCGAACCGATGAGTCGGCGGTGTCCTTGCGCGTGCACGAGGGCGTGGTGCTGAATGACTCGGGGACTCGAACCAACTCGTACCAAGCGCCGAGCGTGGCTTTGCTCTCATACGAGCGAGGCCCTTCGGTGGTAACAGACCCGACAATGTCGGACGCTCGGCTGGTCGAGTTGGCGAAGTACTTTACCGATCGGTCGAATGGTGTGCTCATGGTCACGGCTGCTGCGGGAAGTAGCGTGGGGCTGGGCGACTTCCAGCTCGGAGTGGCGCCGATCTCGGCCCTCGTACAGCCCGGCAATTATCGCTTGGAGGTCTCGAGACCTGGCTTTGCTCCCATCGTGGAGCGCCTGGCGTTCGAGCCAGACTCACGCTTGGCGCGCGCTTACGAAGCCACGGCCGAGCTCCACACGGCCGTGGGCGACGAGGCCGTCAAGGCTCCCCGTGGCGCGCTCTCAGAGTCCGCAGCGACACTGCTGGACCGAGCGCGCGAGCTTCGCGCTGCCGGTCGCTACCCCGGCGCCAGCGCCACATATCAACGGCTGCTGCGCGAGCACCCCGGAAGCGCGGAGGCTCGGGTCGCCTTGGTCTCGCTCGGAGAGCTCCAGTTGTCACAGTTGGGTAACGCGGACGGCGCACTGCGGTCGTTTGACGGCTACCTGCGCGCTGGGGGACCACTGCGACAGGAAGCGAGCTACGGGCGGATTCGTGCGCTCCGCGCCCTCGGCCGCCTGAGCGAGGCGCGCACGGCCGCAGACGCGTTCATCAGCGCCTATCCGCAGAGCGTGCAGGCCGCGGCGCTGAAGAAAGACGTGCCGTAGCGATTGGGAGTTTGCCGGCAGCACGCAAGTTTCCGTGAACGAGAAAGAACCACCCATCTTTTCGACCCGCTGCCAATAGCCCCGTGTGGATCAAACGGAGCGTTCGAGGCTGGCGCTCGCGTGGGGCAAGTCCGATCCCTCGCCCGCCCCTCTCGACCAATTGCTCGAAGAAGACAATCCCACTTTGAAAACGCCCCCCTCCTCCTCCCCGACGCGACATCCCGGAATCGTGTGGCCCTGGGCCTTCGTGGCGCTTGGCTGGCTCGGCTGTTCATCCCCGTCGGGCGTAAACGCAGACGCCGTTTCGGGCAGTCAAAGCGGCGGAGCGGCGGCAGGAGCTGTAACCGGTGGAAGCCAATCCAGTGCAGGTGCTGCCACCGCTGGCTCGGTGACGACGGGCGGGACGGGTGGGGATAGCGGGAGCGCTGGCGCCGGCGGCGTCTCCGCGACCTCAGGCGCCAGCGGCAGTGCTAGTGCCGGCGCCGAGTCTAGCGGCGGGATGGCGGGCAGCGGTGGAACGAGCACTGGAGGCGGGCCCGGGCTCGGCGGTGGCGGTTCAGGCAACGACGCCTGCCCCGGGGCAGCGTACGACGCGGCTTCGCCCCCCAAGCCACTAGCGCTCACCGGCAACCTGGGTGCGCACGATCCCGCCGCTTTCGTCGTGGGCAAGACGGTCTATCTCGCCGCGACTGGGATTGCGACGAAGTCCTCCACCAACCTCACCAACTGGACATCGTGGCCAGCCGGCGGAGGCGGGCGCGCCGGCGCATGGGCGCCGGACATTTCGAATTTCGGCGGTGCGTTTCACCTCTATTACGCGGTCTCCTCGTTCGGGAGCAACAAGTCGTGCATTGGCCAGGCCACGCGCGCGGCGCTCGACAGCGGTACCTGGACCGACAAGGGCAACGTGCTCTGCTCGAACATGGGGGCGACCAAGGACAATTGGAACGCGATCGATCCCAACATCATCGTCGACGATGCGGGCGTCCCCTGGATGGACTTCGGTAGCTTCTGGGGCGGGATCAAGTTGGTCAAGCTGAACACGGACGGCTCGCGCGCGGACACGGAGGTGCACGATTTGGCGAGCGGCCCAAGCGGCGGTGCCGTGGAAGGCCCTTTCATCTTCAAACGCTGCGGCTTCTATTATCTCTTCGTGTCGTTTGGTTCCTGCTGTTCCGCTCCATATAACTACACCATCAGAGTCGGACGCTCAGCCACGGTGTTGGGGCCGTACATGGACAAGGACGGCAAGGCGATGACGAGCGGTGGAGGCACGCTGCTGGTGCAGGGCAATTCCAGCTGGAGCGCGCCGGGACACAACGCCGTCATTACCTACGACAACCGCACTTACAACGTCTACCACGCGCTCGCCGCCCCCTCCGGACAGAACGGAAATGCCACGCTGCGCATCGCCGAAATCGTATGGGACGCAAGCGGTTGGCCCGTATCCGGCGGACCTTAGCTCCCCGCCTAACCACCGCGGTTCCGTGACCCTGCCGTTCAATTCCGTTGCAAGCCGTGCAGCTCACCATGGCACTCACCTCGCAAATTCGCGCTGCGCAACGAGCTGCGTTGGGACGAAGCCACCTTCCGGAGCCGGTAACTAGATGGCGTCACCCTATCGCCAGCTGAAGGAGCGCGCCTGGGTCGCGAACCAGGAGATCCCGAAGCGCGGATTGGCTGTTCATACGTTCTGCAACGCTTCGGCGCTCGACGCTGCGCGCGGCGTCGTCCGTCACCAGAACGCTGAATCCGGCTTCGGCGCGTTACCAGCTCGAACACGGCATCGGGACGTGCCGCCGTGGAGGCGCTCTAACCATGAAGCGTAGAGCGTCCGCTTGAGAGCCGGTGCGTGAGCGAAAGAGTGCCGAGCGGCGAGCTCGGCCTTCACCCCCCTTTGTCCTAGGCCACATCGAGTGGCTCATTGATTGGAGATGTCGCCGTGAAAAAGATTCGTTCCATCAGTCCCTGGTCAGGTGTCGTGTCATCCGGCGCCGCCCCCAGCATCGGAGATTCCGCAATGACGACGCTTCGTACGCTCATCCTGACACCGATCGGGGCAGTCGCACTGACCACTTTGTCCGGCGCCTGCGGCTCATACTCATCGCCAACGGACGGCGCGGCTGGAACGCCAACCGTTGCGGCCGGAACCTCTAGCGGGGCCGCTGCCGGCACGAACACCACTGGTGGCACCACCGACAATCCAAGCGGCGGTACTACAGGTAATCCGAGCGGAGGCGCCACGGGTGATCCGGGCGGCGGCGCTGCGGGTAGCGGCAACGGCGGCAACGCGGTCACCGCGGGCGCAGGCGGAATGGTCGGCGCGGCTGGTGCGGGCGGTGGCAGCGCCGGCGGAAGCGGCGGAGGCGGCGGAGGCGCCGGCACGGGCAGCGCGTTGCCTTGCGACATACTGAAAGGCGGCGGAAGCGAGTGCGTCTCGGCGCACAGCACCGTGCGCGTCATCGTGTCCGGCTACACCGGGCCCCTGTACCAGCTGTGCAAAGGAAGTGCATCTCCAGGGCCCAGCTCGTGCAAAGGCACGACTCAAGACATCGGAGCGAAGGACGGCTACGCCGATTCGGCCGCTCACGACGCGTTCTGCGCGGGCGGAGCCTGCACGATCACCAAAATCTACGATCAGTCCGGTAAGAAGAACGACCTCGAACCGGCGCCCCGCGGTGGCGCCAAGGGCACTCCGGATAACCCCGCGGATGCGGCAGCTCTCAAGATCACGGTCAACGGTCACTCCGCCTATGGCATCCTGATCAAGGCCGGCATCGGCTATCGCACTGGCTGCTCCGGATGCAATATCAAGAAGGGCAACGGCATGGTCACCGGCGATGCACCCGAGACCGCGTATTGGGTGACGAGTCAGAAGGACTTGGTGGACGGGTGCTGCTTCGACTACGGCAACGCCGAAACCACCTCGAATGACGACGGCAACGGCACCATGGAAACGCTCTACTTTGGCGGGGGTGTCGTTTGGGGTACTGGCTCTGGTGGCAAACCGGGGCCGTGGATCGAGGCCGACCTCGAGAACGGCCTCTATGCGGGTTGGGAAAATGGCCGAGACAGGAACATCTCGACCAACTTGCCCCTCAAATACGACTTCGTCACTGGGGTGTTGCTCGGCGACACGAAGGACAAGAACGGCGGGAAGGGTCGCTTTGCGCTGTACGGTGGCGACGCCACGGCCGGCACGCTGCAGACGATGTATGACGGGATTCGTCCGGAAAAGCCGGGCTACGTGCCAATGCAAAAGCAGGGCTCCATCATCCTCGGCATCGGCGGCGACAATAGCAACAGCGCCGGAGGCCGCTTCTACGAAGGCGCCGTCTCGGCTGGCCCGGTCATATCGAAGCAGACCGCGGACGCGCTGCAGGTCGCAATCGTGGGCGCGAAATACGGAAAGTAGCAGAGCGTCGTCAACGCTGTGAACAGAGAGTCAGCACCAGATTGGGTGCTGAACAGTCACGGCGCCGATGGTTTCTTCTTTTGGATGAGTCCCGGCGCGACGAACCAGACGCTCAAATTCGTTCGCGATTGGGGAAAGGAAAGCCGTGCTGCGAAGATTGCGAGTGCTTCTATTCTGTGGGCTGTCTTTTGCGTCAATTCAAGCCACGGCTGCGACCGACGACGCCGATGAGGCAGCGACGTCCGATGCGCCGACATCGGATCCGCCGGAGTCGGCCGCGCCCCCAGAAAACACGCCAACTGCCCGGAAGAACGCCGAGGAGGCGACGGTAGCTCCCCGCGAGAGCAACACGGCTGCGGTAGCCCCGACGGCTCCCGAAGCTGCGCCCGACAGAGCGTTCGATGATTGGCATTTGGAAGTGCACGGATACTTCCGCGCGCCCATGGCTCTGGGCTTCAGCTCACGCCCCAACCCCGACACGCCGTATGGTCCGCCAAGAGGGCAGATTTCGTACGGTCCGAATCGCACTGTGGACGCGAACTACTACAGCTTTGCTTACACCCGCTTGCAAGAACAAGACTGGGCCGAGGTCACCTTCCACGTAAAAAAGAAGCACGTCGACGCGGCCGTAGGCTGGATGGGCTACTGGTTTGCGGCGACCGGTTTCCGGAACCCGGACGCCGCGGGTGCACCGGGCGTTGGCTCCCTCACGCTGGACACGGATTTCGAGGTCGCGGGCCGGAAGCCGAACATTGCGCTTCAGGTGGGGGCGTGGTGGCCGGGCTTCGGCTATTTCGAGAAGTACGACACCTTCACGCTCGGGCGCTTCCGCCACCTCGGTGAACAATTGAAGTTGAAGGTACCGCTAAATCCCGAGCTCTCGCTCGAGGTCGTGGAAGGTTTTGGCACCGCTCGAGACGGTTCCTTCAGCTACACGGTTGCCAACAACAGCCCGCTTTACGCGTCCAAGGTAGGTGCTGACTTGATGGCGTATGGCAACGTTCGATTGAAGTACCAAAAGTATGTGGATGTCGGGCTCCACTACAACAACGAGTGGACGCGCGACCCGTACCTCACGGCTGACGCTCAGACGACTGGGGGCAAGGCCTATTCCGACGCTGCGGAGGCCCACCTGTCGGTCGTCGGAGCCGAGGCAAACCTGACGGCTCCTTACGCCGGCCATTTGTGGCTGTCCCCGTCGTTCATCAGCGTCAAGAACGGCTGGGCGCTCGGCTCGGCCGGGGGCACCGAGGTGATGCACGCCCAGGGAGGTGCCGGCGTTGCCACCAACTACCTGGCATGGACGAACTCGCCTGCAGACAGCACCGGCAGCGGCTCGATCTTCAATCTCGGCTTCATGTACGAAAACTCACTCGCGAGCGTTCAGGGCAAAGCGCTCGGCGCGACCCCCGACGTGAAGCTGAGCGTCTTCGGTTTGATGACGAACGCCAGTCTCGACCTACCGGCTAGCACGCAGATCAAGCAAGACAAAGATTGCACGACCGGCTGCGCGCCGTTGAAGAGCATCAAACAAATCAAGTATGGCGCAGACGTGACGCTCCAAGCGCTGAGCTGGCTCGGACTGATGCTCCGCGGCGACACGGTTAACTACGATACGAGCAACCCCGGCTACATCTTTTCCGCGATCACGGCGCGGCTGATGGTCTCCTCGCACTTCCTCAGCAGCGAAAGCATCTACCTTCAGTACTCGCGCTACATCTATGGGAACCAGATGTTACTCGCCGGAAAGTGGCGGTGGAGCAACACGCCGCTCGTGGCCGGGGCCGACGTCGTGCAAGGTGGCGCGTACGCAGGCAAGAAGCCCGACATGGACGTGATTAAGCTGCAGGCCACGGTCGCATTTTGAACGACCCGTGAAATGAGCCACTGGCCCCTGCCGGTTTTGTGTAGCCGCGTTTTGTTCCGACCGTTTCGAGCACTCGACTCCATGCGGAGTACACAGTTGACCAGATCTGCGGGGCAGAACACGTCGTGGATTTGATTGATGACAAGGAGTCGGAAAACCAAACCCTTGAAACCTGATAGGCGATGAGCACGGGACCATTTCTAGTTCGCTTCATCCTGGCGGCGGGTCTGGTTGCGGCAGGATGCACCTCGTCTGCGGGTCGGGGTGGCTCCGGTAACGCGGGCGACGGTGGAAGCAATGGCACGACGGCGACTGCGGGAGCCGGACTGACCGACGCTGCCACAGGCGGAACACCGGGCGCCGGTGGCGCTGCGGGCGGCGTAGGCGGCAGCGGCATCGCCGGCGGCAGCAGCGGCAGCAGCGGCAGCAGCGGCAGCGCCGGCGATGCCGTTTCAGGCGCCAGCGGCACGGGGGTGGGTGGCGGCGCCGCAATGCCTCCCACCGGCGTCGGTGATCAGCCCTGGCCGCAGCCTCTGAGCGAAGCGCTGACCGCCCAATGGATCTGGCAGGCGGCGAACGGGCCCGCGAACACTTGGTCCGCCTTTCGAAAAAAGGTCACGCTTGCCAGCGTGCCCGCCTCGGCTCGCGCGTTGATAGCCGCGGACTCGAAGTACTGGCTCTGGATCAATGGAAAGCAGGTGGTGTTCGAAGGCGGGCTCAAGCGCGGGCCGAACGCCACGGACAGCTACGTCGACGAGGTCGACCTGGCCCCCTTCCTCGCCGTCGGCGACAACACCATCGCCGTCCTGGTCTGGTTCTTCGGCAAGGACGGCTTTTCACACAAGAGCAGCGGCAAGGCTGGGCTGTTGTTTCAGGCGAGTGCTGGCGACACGACCATCATCAGCGACGCCAGCTGGAAGGTACGCGCCGACGACGCCTACGGGCCTCAGACCACGAAGGCTCCCAACTACCGGCTATCGGAATCGAACGTCGAGTACGACGCCCAGAAGGAAATCGGCGACTGGACGGCGGCGGCGTTCGACGACGCGAGCTGGGCCAACGCCACCGCCAAGGGGACGCCGCCCGTTGCCCCCTGGGGCCCTCTGTGGCCGCGTGGGATCCCGCTATTTCGCCAATCGGGGATAAAGGAGTACGCCAACCAGTCGTCCTTGCCGACGTCGGGAACGGGGGCCGTCATTCGGGCGCGGCTGCCCTACAACGCGCAGATCACGCCCTATCTCCACGTGAACGCCTCCAAGGCCGGCGCGGTGATCGGTATTCAGACCGACCGCAGTGACGAGACGGGCGGCGCCTCGGTGCGCGCCCGCTACGTCACGCGGGCGGGAGACCAGGAATACGAGTCACTGGGCTGGATGAGCGGCAACGAGGTCCAGTACTCCATCCCGGCCGGCGTGCAGATCCTCGGGCTCGGGTATCGAGAGAGCGGCTACGATACCGATCTTTCTGGCACCTTCACCAGCAATGACAGCAAGCTGAACACGCTCTGGACCAAGGCGCAGCGCACGCTCTATCTCAACATGCGCGACAACTACTCGGACTGCCCGACGCGCGAACGCGCCCTGTGGTGGGGCGACGTCGTGATCGAGATAGGACAGACCTTCTATGCGCTCGATCGGCGCGCCGATTTGCTGAGCCGTAACGCCATCAACACGTTGATTGGCTGGCAGAAGAATGACAAGACCATGTCAGCGCCGGTGCCCGGCAACTATGATACCGAGCTCCCCGTGCAGATGTTGGCGTCGATAGGCATGTCCGGTTTCTGGACATATTTCATGCATTCCGGCGATCTTCCGGCGATCGAGGCGGCGTACCCTCACGTGAAGTCGTATTTGGCGCTGTGGACGCGCAGCGCGAACGGGCTCGTCGTGCACCGCGCCGGCGGCTGGGACTGGGCGGACTGGGGCACGAACATCGACGTCCCCTTGCTGGACAACGCCTGGTATTACATGGCGCTGGACGCAGCAGCGCGGATGGCCGAGCTCACGGGCAACGCCGCCGATGCTCCCCAGTATCGCGCCACCATGGCCACGCTAAAGACGGCCTTCGTGAAAGAGTTCTGGGACGGCAAGCGCTTGGCCTCCCCGGGCCATACCGGCGCGCCCGACGATCGCGGCCACGGCTTGGCCGTCGTGGCGGGTCTATTGGGCGCGCAGGAATGGCCGGCGGTCAAAGGGGTGCTGGCCACCAGCACCAGTGCGAGCCCCTACATGGAGAAGTACGTCCTTGAGGCATACTTCCGCATGGGTGACGCGGCGGGCGGCCTCGAGCGCATGCGCGCGCGCTATGCCGGCATGATCCAGAGCTCGTCGACGACTCTTTGGGAGCTCTGGAATGCGTCGGATGGGACGCAGAACCACGCTTGGTCCGGTGGCCCGCTCACGCTGCTGTCCGAGTACGTTGCGGGTGTTGCGCCGACCACCCCCGGGTACACGACGTATCAGGTTCTGCCCCAGCTGGGCGATCTGTCTAGCGTGAAAGCGTCGGTGCCCTCGACCTCGGGAACCATCGACGTTGACATCGCGTCGACGACCGGGAAATTCTCGATCGAACTCACGTCACCGCCCGATACGACCGCCACGATCGGCATCCCGACGGCGCTGTTTTCAAGCGGCGCCGCGGGGATGCGGATCTCCGTCAACGGCACGGAGGTCTTTGCTGCGGGAGCGTTCACGCCCGGGGTGACGGGTGTGACGTTCGCCAGCGAGAGCGAGGGCTATGTGAAACTGTCGGCGGCGCCTGGGCAATGGCACGTAGTGGCCAGCGGCTCTGCGGCCCGATGAGTCGAGCGTTGTAGAGCTCCGTGGCTCCGCACTGGTCGCGCTCTAACTCGGTTGCCGGCACACCTAGTAAGGGAAAGCGATTCGGACGAAGTTGTACAGCCCGATGGTGTCGTTGTCGTAGTCGTGGCCACCGTTCGTGACCAGGTAGCTGAAATTCGCAGAAGTGATGGTCGGCGCAGCCTTCGTCGTCAAACCGTTCGCCGATGCCGCCGCGCTGCCAGTGGCAAGCTCGTTCGCGCCCGCCTGTATGTAGAAGTAATTTACGGGTTTTGTCGCAGGATCCTGCTGCTTGAGGCAGCTCGCGATCATGTCTGATCCGTAGTTACCCCCCGCCGGACTGTAACCAGCGAACCAGCCGAAGTCCTTCAGGTGGTGACAGAGGAAGACATTGATCGTCTGCATGCCGCCGTAGGAAAAGCCGCTCATGGCCCGGGAGTCGCGGTCCTTCTTGATTGAGTACTTCGATTCGAGGAATGGGATGAGGTCACCAAACAGCTCGTTGTCGAACACCATGTATCCACCGGTGTCGTTGCTGTTGCCGGTAGAGCTGCCCATTGGCCACACGCCGATGATGGGCTTGATGACCTTCGCGTTGATGAGATTGTCGAGCAGCACTTCGGGCTTGATCTTCGCTCGGTCATGCCACGTGTTTTGGTTGTCCGGGTAGCCGTGGAGAAAGAAGATCAGCGGGTACTGGGTTTGTGCGTCATAGCCGGGAGGCGTGTAGATGTTGACCGCCTTCGTGATCGAGGTGCTCTGCTTCGCTATGACCTGACCAACCGACCCGGAGCCGTGGTAGAAGCAGGGATAGCTCGTCGACGTCCATTGGCCCTTGTTCGTGGGGGTGTTCCCATACTGCGTGGGCACCGAGCTCTCGGGTTTGGCGAACGGGTGCATGCCGCCCGTTCCGCCGTTTGCGCTGGTGCCGCCCATAGCCGCGCCAGCGGAACCTCCCGAGGCGCCGCCGCTGCTCGAACCCGCGGCTGCGCTTCCGCCAGAGCTCGAGCCGCCTGCTCCTCCGGCAACCGAGTTTCCACCACCGCCCGGCTCGCCACCCGTGTTTGTCGAACCGCTCACGCTGGTGCTACCGCCGCTCATGCCGGTGCTTCCGCCAGTCCCGCCGGTAGTGCCACCGCTCACGCTGGTACTGCCGCCGCTCACGTTGGCGCTGCCACCGCTCGCGCCGGTGCTGCCACCGCTTGCGCCGGTGGCGTCGTCGCTCGACCCACATGCGGGCAGCAACAGCATGGCCGTCAACGCACTACTCAGGAGCTTACTCTGGCGTAACATGTCTGCTTTTCCTTAATTTGATATCAATCGCAGAAGACTGTTGGGGATAGAGCATCAACACACGGGCTGGACGAGCTCTGAACCAAGCTTTGGGTACAAGACGCATATGCTTTGAAACGGGTCAGCCCTTCTATGCAGGGGCCAGAAAATCTCAGCCGCCCACGTAGCTGCGAATCAATGCAATACGGCTTGAACCCAGGGCCAAAATTTGTCCGGCCAGTTATGGCCCTCCATCGAAAGGTCGCCCGGGTGGCAAGTGGAGTGGCCGCCCGTGGCGTAGAAGTCGAGCTGTGTGGCGACGCCCTGAGCTTGGATCTGCGCCGCGACCGCTTTGGGCAACTCGATGGGCGCCGTCTTGTCGTCTTCGGCGTGGCAGAAGAAGGCTGGTGGCACGTCGCTCGGGAACTTGAATGGCGACGTCTTCGAGCCCATTGCCCAGGTGGCCATCGAGCCGATGAAAGCGGGCCGGCTGCTGAACCTTTCGATGGCGTCTGCCGAGCCCGCGTCGCCCGCGTCGAAGTTGGCGGCGAGGTTGAGCGTCATGTGCGAGCCCGCGGAGTAGCCGATGACGCCCAACCGAGCGACATCGACCCCCCAGTGCGCGGCGTTTTGTTTCACGAGTCGAATGGCGCGCTTGGCGTCCAGCAGGGCGTCGCGAGCTGCGTTGGTCGTGCCGCCACCCACTCGGTATTTGAGCCCGAACACCGCGACGCCGAGCGGCGCGACACGTTTGGCTAGCTCGGCCGCGTGCAACTGCATGTCCACCAGGGAGTAGCCACCACCCGGGAAGACCAGGTAGCCGAAGCCGGTCGCCTTGCTGCCGTCCATCGCGTAGCGGCGCAGCATCGGCACGCTCACGTTGGTGAACTGACCGAGGGCGTTGAGCGCCTCCTTCGGTGCGCCCGCCTTGAAGTTAGGCGGACTGCCGTCGTAGATCGGCATGTCGTCAAACTGGTCGCCGGTGATGGGCTCGTAGGTGAAGCCGCCGCCAGCGCCACCCCCACCGCCACTGCCCCCGTCGCCAGCGCCACTGCCCCCGCCCCCTACGACGCCAGCCGCGCCGCCGCCGCCAGCCGTGCCGGCGGCGCCCACCAGATCCGCGGCACCAGCGCCGCTCGACATGCCCGCGCTGCTCGAGCCGGCGCTCGGCTGCCCTCCCCCGCCCGACGCGGGAGCGCCGGCGTTCGAAGGGATTCCGCCCTCGCCCTGCCCTTCGCCAGCGGCGCCCGTCGACGGAGCAGCGGCGGGCTCGGCTCCATTGCAAGCCAGTACGAGCAGGCACCACGCCGAGACGAAGAGCTTCCGCATGCAGACTATATGCCTCCAGCCTCGTAGATTCGGCCGGAACCGTTTGAGCAACTGGTGATGGCTACTGACAGGCGCCTGTCATCATCGATTTCGGCCGCACCGCCGTCTTCAGCCCATGCGGATGGTCAACCGCGACGTCGCTCGCCCACTTGCCGGTCCAGCTGCCGAATTTGCCGCCGCTGGTCATGTCGAAGGTGCCCATGCCACTGCAGTCGCTGTTGGTAACACTGCCCCAGGACCACGCGAGCCAGCCGATTTCCCGGGTGCTCGCTTCATCGAGCAGCACGGAGTACGCGAACGGACTCTGATCGCACAAATAGACGGCATGCTGGGCGAACTCGCCGACCACGAGCGGCAGGTTCATGTCGGCCGATTGCTGTAGCTCCTGCTTCACGCGCGTTCCTTGCGGGTCGCTCCACCACATGTGCACGCTGAACATCAAGTTGTGCAGGGGATCGGCGGCGAGCAAGGTAGGGCCGCTCGCTTGCAGGCGGTCGATGTCTTGGCCCCATTGTGGCGCGTCGATCACCAGCGGGCCTTTGAAGCCCGTGCCGCGAATCGCAGTGACGGCGGCCTCGTAGGTCGACTCGAAGGCCTCTTGGGTGACCTTGTCGTCGCCGGCCTCGTTGGCGATGTTGAGAAGAAGGTTGGCTTCCTGCTTGACGAGGACCTGAGCGACCTCCTTTTGGGTCCAATACGGGACCACCTTGGCGGCCACATCAGGTAGCTTGCCGGTGGCAGAGTGGTGCTCGACGATCGGGATGAGCTTGGCAGCGAGCGCGTTGCTGATCGCGGTGTCGAGCTCAGCAGCGCTACCTTCTTCGTTCCAGACGATGCGCACACTATTGGCGCCCGTCTGCGCGATGTCGGTGAATTCGGGCACGCCGTCTTTGCCGGCGGTCCAGACGATCATTTCGTTCACGCCGCGCAGGACGACCTTTTCGTTGCAGCGATCGTAGAGGAACCGCCCCTCGACGTGGAAAGTGCTGCTGGCGCTGCCGCCGGTGGAGCTGCCGCTAGAGCCAGCGCTGCCTGCGGTCGTGGTGCCAGCAGTCGTACCGCCTGCGGTTGTGCCGCCTGCAGTTGTGCCCCCTAAAGTCGTGCCGCCACCGCCGGAGGTCGTAGCGAGACCACCCTGGCCGCCGACCGAAGGGGCGCCCGAGGCGCCGGAGCTGCCGGCGGCATCAGAGCCGCCCGCGGACGGAGTCGGGGTGGGCTCAGTGGTGTTGCTGGAGCAAGCGAGGGTCAGGATGAAGGAGCCGAAGGCGAATGAGCTGCGCACGACCAACTGTACGGAACCGGTTCCAGATGGCAAGCGATCTTTGAGGACAGCGTCGGCACCGATCGCGTCAATTTTCGCCCGCCTGATTATTGGTCCGACCGTTTGCTACTCGCCAAGTCCATCTGTCAGGTTGCGCTCATCAAGCGCCGCTGTTGGCGACAATGCGTCCAATCCGCGTAGCTGGAGGCACAGACTCTGATGACGTCACATCGTTTATTTGCTCACCTCGGCGCTCTAGGAATGATCATGAGTGCGTGCGCTCCTGCCGATCCGGCCGCCTCCGACAGCGGCGGCGCCCCCGCTACTGGTGGCGCTGCGGCCACCCCGGGCGGCGCCAACGGAAGCGGCGCGGGCGGAGTCGTCGCTACGGGCGGAGTTACCAGCACGGGTGGAGTCATCGCTACGGGCGGCCAAGCAGGCACGGGCGGCGCGCTCAGCACCGGCGGCTCGCTCAGCACAGGCGGCTCAGGCGCGGGCGGCGCTGGGGGCGCGGGCATGCCGCCGACCGGCGGCTCGGGTGGGATGGGCGGCGGTAACTCTGCGGGGTGCAAGGAGGGGCTTGGCCTCTGTGACGACTTCGAGAGCTATCCCGAGGGGACGGCGCCCTACGACTCGGCCACCAGTCGCTGGATGCCGGTCAGGGTTGCTTCCCCCGGCACGTCGCTCAAGGTCGACAGCATGAATGCTTCCAGCGGCTCAAAAGCGCTGCACATCACGGGGACCAACCTGCCGGGCGGCATCGGCGACACCAAAGGCACCGTCGTGATCTCCACCAAGCCCGGCGACGCCGCGTTTCCCGCTGGTACCAAGGCCGGTTTCGTCCGCTTCATGATGTTCCTGAAGACGTTCACGCAATCAGGCTCCACTCATGGACGCTTGGTGCGCGTCGGCGACTCGACGATCACCTCGCTGAATAATCCTCAAGGCTATGCGTTTGACCTACACTTTAAAGAGCCGGCGACGTTCAAGATTGAGAAGTTCAACGATGTGTATTTCGGATCGGTGAACCCGGTGCCACTGGAGGGCAAGTGGGTGTGCTGGGAGCAGGAGTATGGGCCGACCACGCTGAACTTCTGGCAGGACGGTAAGCTGGTGACCAACTCCACCAAGTTCCCTGGGGGCATTACACTCACCACCTTCGCGATCGGGTTCGAAACCTACACGCCGCTCCCCGCCATAGATTTCTGGCTCGACGACGTAGCATTCGACGCCAAGCAGCGTATCGGCTGCCCGGCAGCCAAATAGCCTACCGACCATTTGCGCCACGCGCTCTTGCGCGAGGTCAGTCCGGTAGGCCTGGCACGGTCATGGGGACCGCCTTGAGCAACGTGCGCGCGGCCACGTACAGGGTCTTGCGATCGCTGCCGCCGAAGGTGCAGTTCGAGCTGAAGCCCGTAGGGATAGTCCCCAGCGCCATGGCAGCCGGCGAATAGACCTCCACGCCCCCCGAGGTACTGGCGCAGAGAAGGAGCGCCACCCCGGCGCCACTCGACAACGGCCGCCGGCGTAGATCGCGGACGCGAGGTTTGCTCATTGAGTAGCTTGGCTACACCATCAACTCTGAAATCGGACCGGTTTGGCCGCCAATGCCGAAGGTCTGATCGGCGATGCCAAAGGCATTCAGCATCGACACGAACAGCTTGCTGCCGTGAATACCCTGTGGGTCCTCTCCCGCCTTGGGTTTCGTCATCGGAGACGATGGGCCTAGTGGCAGCTTGCTGCTCTCGGCGTCGGTCCAGGGACCCACGCGCCCCCGCGGGAAGGTCATCTTGGGATAGTAGTTGTAGTGGGTACCGTCTACCTTGAGTTTGCCACCGGCACTACCGGCGAGCACAATGGGCATATCGAACTTACGGTGGGCGTCTCCATCCGAGATCTCGCTGTTGAGGTAAGCCAAGCTGTTATCGAGCAGCGTCTTGCCATTTCCGTCCGAAGTCATCTCGAGCTTGGTGAGGAAATTGGCCCACTGCTGCATCTCCCAGCGGCCGATCTCGCGTAGCTTTTTGAGGTTGGCATCGCTCTTGTGGTGATGCGAAACCGTGTGGTGAAGCGCAGTCGTGCCAATCGTCGGCAGGAAAGCGAAGTCGACCATGCTGGTTCCGCGTGCGAACATAATGGTGAGCACGCGCGTGACATCGCACTGAAGCGCCAAAGCGGCCAGGTCCAGCATGATGGAGAGGCGATCCTTGTACGGCGAGCTGTCGGTGAGGGTGGGCTTGGCCGGCATCATGCACATGGCGCCACCGCCTCCCGACGTACCGAGGTTCTGGATGCGCGTCTCGAGCTCGCGGATCGAATTCAGCAATTCGTCCATCTTGAGCTTATCGCTTTTCCCAAGGACCTTTTCCAGGGACGTGGCCTCGGACATGACCTGGTCGAGAATGCTGGTCCTGATGAATTTCCGCCGTTCAGCTTGGGGGTCGACTTGCGGAGTAGCGCCCGCCGGCATCGGCGTGAATCCGGCGAAGATGCGGGTGAACGCGGCGGCGGGGTCCGTGATATTGGGGAGAGGGGTGTCCCTCGACCAAGCGATGGACTCGAGGAAAGAACAAGAAGGCGCCTTGTCGCATCCGTCTCCGGTGGTCTTGACCCCGAGCTGCAAGGACGCCAGGGGCCGCTTACAAGCAGAGGTCTCGGCGGCGATTCGTTGATCGATGCTGGTGCGATTGGGATCCTTGGTGTTGCCGTTGACGGGCCTCAGGGTGAGGAACGCCCCCGTTCCGGAGCCGTGTCCCCCCGGCGGATCGGCGGGCTCCGCCGTGTCTTGGTAGTCGATCCCGGTTATCACGGAGATCTTGGATTGTAGCTCCGCGAACGGCTCCAAGATGTACGGCGGCTTCCATCCTTTGCCTGCCGTCGTCGGGGTGAAGTCCGGCATGTGAATGCCGCACGGAAGAAAGCCAACGATAAAGCGTTGCCGCGATTCACAGGCGACCGCCGCATGCGCCTGCGGGTCGAGGGATTCGAGGTAGGGCAAACCGATGGCGACACCTGCGGTACCGCCCAGGAACTTCCGTCTGCTGAACCTAGATCTCATGGCCGTGGTCTCCGTCGTTGTTACGTTCGGGCTCGTGTTGCCTTGGCGGGTAATTCATGGTGAATCGGGTCGATTGGTGCGGAATGCTTCGCTGGACGCGACCATGGAGATCCACGACCGCCACGTGCCACTTCCCGCAGCCATGGCGCGCTGCGCTAGCGCATCGGCGTAGGTCATCGACTCGGGCGACGAGAACAACCGCCCGGCGCCGTAGGTGAGAAGGTTCTTGGTCACGCAGGTGGAATACCGCGAATCTTGCGCGATCAGCCGGCTGAGCTCGGTGGCGCCGGCGAAGGTCGCGCCTCCCGGATACGTCCCGCTTGCGTCGACAGGGGCGCCGTTGTCCATCGTACGGTACGCACCGATGCCGTCGAAGTTCTCCAGGCCCAGACCCAGAGGATCGATGAGGTTGTGGCAAGCGCCACATGCTGGATCCATGCGATGACTCTCCAGGACCGCTCTCGCGGTGACACCTGTGGCGCCCGGTTTGAAGGATAGATCCACATTGTTCGGGGGCGGGGGCGTGGCCGCGCACAAGATGCGCTGCAGTATCCAGTTGCCACGCTGGACCGGGCTCGAGACATCTGGATGAGAGTTGCCCATCAAGAAGCTGGTCTGCGTGAGCAGCCCGGCGCGAGGCGTACCAGCAAGGCTGACGCGCATCAGCGAGTTTCCAGCCGCCGTCAGCCCATAGTGCTTCGCCAGGCGCGCGTTCGCGTAGGTGAAGTCGGCGTCGATCAGCGTGTGAAGCGGCAGATTCTCAGAAATCAGGTGAGAGAAAAAGGTCGCCGTCTCCTCCTGGGCCGCGGCTGGCAACTCGGGGTCGTAGCTTGGATAGACCGTCGTATCGACGTTGACATTGACGGCGTCCATGCGGCTCAACGCAAGCCACTGCCTCGCGAAGTTCGAGGACAGGGTCTCGGACTTGGGGTCAGCGAGCATGCGCTCGAGTTGAGCAGCCAATTCGGCGGGAGCCGACACGAGCTTGCCGGTGTCGGCGCTTGCCGACAACGCATCGTCGGGCATCGTCGACCAGAGGAAATACGAGAGACGGGTGGCAAGCTCGAACGCATTGAGCGGCTTGGGTGGAGCATTCTCCGCCACCCCGACCGAGGTCTCCTCCTTGTAAAGGAAGTGGGGGGACAGCAAGACTGCCGTGATGGCCGCCTTGAGGCCGTCATCGTACGTCCCCCCGGCGCGAACTTTATCGATCAACGCCATGAGCGAGTCGATCTCTGCGGTTGCGGCAGGGCGCCGAAACGCCCTGCGCGCGAATGCGGTCAGGATTTGCCTGGCGCACGTCGCCTCGTCGCCCGCGGTACAGACAAACACCTTGGCTCGCTTGGGGTCCGTCGCCGGTAGCGCGAAGAGCTCGTCAGTCAGTGCGCTCGCCGCTGTCTCCAATGTTTCGAACTGCAGCGGCGACATCGACAAGAATTCCCCGACCGTGTCGAAGAAATCGGTCGCGGATTCCACGGGCAGACTGTCGCCTGGTGTCGTGGAGGTGCCGAGCAGGTCGCGGACGGTCAGATTGTATTCGGTGCGATTGAGCCGGCGAATCACGGTGCGGCCGGTATCGAGTGTCAGCGCAGCCGACTCGCCCGACCCGCCGCCCGTCCCCAGACCCGGGCCGCCGGACGGATTGTTCGTGGTCTCCGAACCAGTTCCTCCCGTTGCGGTCGCCGCGGGGCCGCCGCTCGCACAACCGGTACCGGCAAGGGCGCCCAGGGCCATCGCGACGCCAGCGAACAAGGTCCGCGTCCTCGACTCCGCGGCGATGCGAGCGACCACTGTCAGCTTGATGGACCCGAGATGCGATGCGTGGCCAGTCATGGGGCGTCCTTACCGTTCTGCGTTGAGGGGGCCTGCGGCCGCCGACGGCCACTTCAGTTCATCCGAGAATCTTCACGTTGCACCGAAGGAACACGGCGCAGCTGAACGAATCGCCGCGCGTGTATGAGGGCAGCCACAGGCGAAAACTTTCGCGACCACATTTTTGGTCTCCGCGGCCGCTCGCGAAAATCCCAACCCGAGGAACAGGTCGAGGTTTTTGATCCGCGCGATAGATCATGGGCGCGACCCGCCGGCGCGGTCGGAAGAATTTGCAGAGCGCAACGAGCGGTCGATCAACAAGAGCGCCGTCGACCGCCGAAGGCCGTTTGCGCTTCGCCGGACCCCTCGCTCGTAGGCGCTAGCGAATTGCTAGCCCGTTCGTTCCCGACGAGGACACCTCGTAGAAAAATCCGCCCGAAAGTTTCTCGGCGCCTCAATCAACACACGTTGCCCGGGTCTCCCGCCCACAACTCGAGACACGAAATGAAAACACAGGTATTGGCTCGACTTGGTGTCGTTACTTTGAGCGCGCTCGGAATTTCGTGCTCGGCTGCATCGGATCCCAATACGCCTGATGGCGCCGCCGGAGGGACGGGCACCACTGCAACTGGTGGCGCTTTGACGGCCAGCGGCGGTGCCGCCCCGACGACCAGCGGCGGTGCCGCCCCGGCGGGCAGCGGCGGTGCCGCCCCGGCGGGCAGTGGTGGTGCGGCATCGGCGGGCGGCGGTGGTGCCGCCTCGACGGGCGGCGGTGGCGCCGTTTCGACGGGCGGCGGTGGCGCCGCCTCGACGGGCGGCGGTGGCGCCGCCTCGACGGGCGGCGGTGGTGGCGTGGGCGGGACTACTGACCCTTCCGGAGACATTTGGGGCGGTCTCAAAAATCCCCCGCGCAAGAGCGCCGGCTGCGACAAGCCCGCGGCGCTAACGAGCGGCAAAAAGACCATCACCAGTGGCGGCATGCAGCGGGAGTACGTTATCGATATTCCCGCCAACTACGACCCGGCCACGCCCTACCGTCTTCTGTATGTCGGCCATGGCATTCCCGGCATGGCCTCCGATGTGCCAGGGGGTGGGTGGTGGGCATTCAAGGCCGAGGCGACCGCCGCGAACGTCCCCGCGATTTGGATCGCGCCGGGAGCCGTCACCGGTGCCAGAGGTGCCTGGTCTACAGCGGACAACAGGGACCACGTCTTATTCGATGACATCCTGGCTGCCGCAGAAGCCGGCCTTTGTGTCGATACGACGCGTATCTTCGCCATGGGAATGAGCGGGGGGGGCATGCTCACCAATTCGCTCACCTCGGATCGCCAGAACAAAATCCGGGCGGGCGTGGCGATGGCGCCGACGAACTTCAACATCTGGCTCCCCAACCCTCCACTAAAGGGTCCCGTCGCCTGGATGCAGACGACGGGTATGAGCGACACTACCTGCGCGTGGGTCGCCAACGAAGCACAGAAGCGCGGGGCGAAGTTCATCGGGTTGGAGAAAGCGGCCAACAATGGGTGCACGCCGGCGGAAATTCCCACTTGGAAGTCGGGCAATCACGTCTGCTACGACTTCGCCGGATGCAAACCCGGATATCCGACCAAGGTCTGCACGTTCGACGGCCCTCACACCCACATAGCTAGGGACCCCGGCTCCAACGTGAATTGGATCGCGAAAGAGGGCTGGGAGTTCTTGATGCAGTTTTGATGTCGGCGGCCGCGGCGCGTCAGGAGAAGGCGCCGAAGCCGGCGTGGTGAAGGGCTCTCCGCTGCGTTTGGGGTCGGCAGCGTTGATGACGGGAGTTACGTCCGTTTGGCTCAGCGGCCGCCGACGCTGATCTCGGTCGCGGCGGCGTTGCCGTTGGCGGCGAGGACCTCGACGCGGACGTAGCGGGCCGCGGTTGGCGTGAACGTGATCACCTTCAGCTTGCCGTCGGCGGGCCACGTTCCGGTGGCGACTTCCGTCAACATGGCGTCGTTGCTTCCGGCGAGGATTCGGTACGACGTGATGTTGCCGTCCGTGACGCCGCGGTTGTTCGCATAACTCGGAGTTACCGAGACGATGCCGACGTCGGGTCGGCTCTGCCCGAGGTCGAGAGTGATCGATTGCGGCAGCGCGCCCGACGCCTGCCACATCGTGTTGAAGTTATTGTCGTTCAGGCCATCGATGGCGTTCTTCGCGGTGCCGCTGGTCGCGGTGGCGGACACGGCAGTGTAAGGTCGCTCGATCTGCGGCCCTTGCGCGGGCAGCGGCGGCCGCGCCGCGTTGGGTGTCCATGCCGCGCCGACCTCCCCCAAGCGGCTGACGATGGCAGGGTCCATCAGGCCATCTCGGTTTGGCGGGCAATTGAGGACGAAGTTGGTCCACAGCGGCTCGAGCTTCTTGAGGTGGTCATCGACGATCGACGACACGCTCATCAGGCCGCCGATGTTCGGTGCCCAGAACCAGTCGTTGCCGCCCGAGCCATTGATCTTCTGCCCCTGGTGGGCCGCATAGGTGTTACCGGCGGGAGCGAACACGCCTTGCGGCTCCTCGCGCGTCCGTAGGGAAGGCACAACTGTCCGGCTAAAATTGGCTGATGAACTCCCACATCCAGTTGGCATACCCGGGCGGGGGACTGTGTCCGCCGTTGAAGGTGCACACCCTGGTCGGATAGCCGGGTTTGCAGGCCGCCAAGTCGTTGCACAGCATGTTTCCGGATTTCCAAGTTGGAATGGGGTCGGGCACGGTGCACCCATTGTCCGCGGCGTGCTCGAGGGCGATGAACTTTGCCCCTCTCTTCTGGGCTTCGTTGGAGACCCACGGGCATGTGCCATCGCTCATTCCGGTGGATTGCATCCAAGCTATCGGCTCGTGCGACTTGGTAGGGATCTGGATATTGTAGTTGGCCGGAGACATGCCGATGCCGGCGCGAATCGTCTTCTGGCGAGTCATGGACAACGAGTAGCTGTACATGCCGCCGAAGCTGAAACCGAGCACGAAGACACGCGACGCGTCGACGCAAGCGTTATCTTCGACGAACTTGAGAATGTCGTCGAACAGCGGCACGTCCTTGAGTCCCCAAATGCCGCCCAAACCGCTAGCGGAGACGAAGATGGTCGAGTTGGCGAGCTCCGCTATGTTCTGAAGACCGTAGTATTTCTCCCTCTGGATGTCGTTGCCTTCGCCGCCTTGGCCATGCGACCCCATGATGAAGCGATACGGCTTGTTCATGTCGTAGTTGGGCGGGAGATCGATCACGTAGTCGCGCTGGTCCCCGCTGCTCATGATGTGCCTGTACTCGGGGTATTTGCTGGAGGTAATCGTCGCCGCCTTGCCACATCCGGCACTTGGGACCGGTGGGTTCTTCAGCGGGTATCCGGCGCCCCCACCCGCGCCAGCGCTCGAAGAGCCGCCGGTTCCCGCCGAACCCGCAGCGCCACCGCCTCGTCCGCCCGAGCTCACGTCGCCCCCAGCGCCTGACTGCCCGCCCGAGCCAACCGCACCTCCTGTGGTTGTTTGGCCGCCGGTGCCGGTGGCGCCACTCGTGCCGGCGGCCCCACTCATGCCGGTGGCTCCACTCGTGCCGGTAGCTCCACTCGTGCCGGTAGCTCCACTCGTGCCGGTAGCTCCGGCGGAATGGCTCCCGCTGCTTCCGCCGGTGCCATCACCGACGTCCGGGTTCTCGGTACCACAAGCACCGAGCATGAGGCACGAGGCGCTTAGCCGAACGAGCAGACGAAAATGATTACATGATTTCACTGCATGTTTAGGGGCGGTTGGTCGAGGACCTTTTACGACGATCGCTCCGCTCGAAGGTCTGCTTGCCGAGGCGTGGCTCCGCTCGGCTCACCCAGCCACCAACCGAAGTAGCAAACCCAGCCAGCTCGCGAGATTCCAAATACGCACGCGTCCTCATGGACGCAACTCGTCGCCGCGGTCGGATAAATCTCCAGCGATCCGCAACGCGACGATTTTTGGACCAGGCGGTTTTGAGCGCGGTCCCTTAGCTCCGAAGGCACGTCGGCAACTCGTTCCCACGGGACTGACATGAAGATTCGATATTTGGCACCGGTTGCGGCGGGCGGTCTCTTTTTCGTGGTGGCTTGCGGTACCGACCCGGTCGGTCCTTCACCGCCGCTCACCGGAAACGGCGGGTCGTCGGGATCGTCGGGCGCTGCCGCACAGGCGGCTGCCGGCACTTTGCCGACCACGACCGGCGGCTCTGTCGCAGGCGGCAGTGCGGGCATGACCACAGCCGGCACCGGCGGCAGTGTCGGAGGGCTTGGCGGGAGCGGTGTCGCGACCGCCGGTCGCGGTGCGGCTGGCTCGACTGGCTCGTCGGGCGGTGCGAGCGGCTCAGGTGGTGCCGATGTTGCGGGCGGCGCGGCTGGTGCGGCAGGCGCGGCTGGTGCGGCTGGTGCGAGCGACGGCTGGGTGAAGATCTTCAACGGCCAAGACCTGACCGGCTGGGTGCCCTTGATTCACAAGTCCGCATACAACGTGGACACGTACAAGACCTTCCGGGCTGATCCGGTCGACCACGTGATCAGGGTCACGTACGAAGATTACCCGGGTCAAAGCTTCGACGATCGCTGCGGAGTCCTCTATTACGACAAGCTGCTCAAAGACTACCGCGTGCGTGTGACGTATCGTTTTCTCGAGCCACAAGCCAAGAACCCGGTTTCCTGGGGCCGTTACAACTCTGGTCTGATGATCTTTGGTATCGACCCGGCCAAGGTCGTGGGCGATCCCGAGTTCCCGCCTTTGATCGAAATCCAACTTCTGGGTAAGGGGGCCAACCCCGGTCCCACCAACCTCAATTTGTGCCAGCCCGGCGGCATGACGATGAGGCAGAGCACGGGCAGTTGCGGAAACAACGGCAGCGGCGTGGCTCAGTCGCCTCCCGGCGAATGGGTCACGGTGGAAGCCGAGGTTCACGTGAATGGCGAGACCAAAGCCTACCAGTATCCCGACAAGACCAAGGCGCTTTTGACCATGAGCGGACCGACGTACCAGGGCAAGGCCGTCCTCGACGGTTACCTCTCGCTCCAATCCGAAAGCCAGCCGCTCGAGTTCAAGGACATCGAGCTGATGGAGCTTCCGTAGCTGCCCGTGGCTGGCGCCCTGATGCGAGGGGAAAGGCCTGGGCGAGAGCCTGCAATTTCATTGGCTCGTCACCCCTTCCAATCAAATGCCCTCGTACCGCCGACCAGTCCTCTTCGCCCTGGCGCTCGCTGCTATGTCCGTCGGTGGCGGGTGCTCCGGGGCGGGAGCAGACACGCCAGCTGCAAGCAGCGGAGCCGCGGGAACGCCGACGGCGGGTTTCTCCGGAACCCCGGGTACGAGTTTCTCAGGAAGCCCGGGTACGAGTGGAACCAGTGGTGCCGGCTCCGCGTCGGGGGGGAGCGCGGGTAGCACGGGCGGAGAAGGCCAACCACCAGGCAGCGCAGGGTCTGCCGGGTCTGCCGATTCCATCGGGGGGATGGCACCCGGTGGAGACGGAGGAAGCGTAGGACGAGGGGGAAGTGGATCGGGTTGCGCGGACGGCACCGCGGGGACTGGTGGCGGCGGCGGAGGCAGTACGTACAACCCCTGCCCCACCGACGGTACTCCCTGCAAGCTCTTGCCATTCGGTGATTCCATCACGCGCGGCGCGAAATCATCGGACGATGGTGGCTACCGCTCGCCGCTGTACAAGCTGATCCTCGCGGCGAAAAAGAAAGCGACGTTCACGGGGTCGCAAGCGCATGGACCGGCCCAAGTTTCGGGGCAGCCCTTCCCACGCAGTCACGAGGGCCACGCCGGTTGGACCATTGATCCGGGGTACAACATGATCTCCAGCAGCTACAGCGGGATCTCGAAGCTGGTGCCAAGCCCTGCGCTAGACGCGGATCCCAACATCATCCTACTGATGATCGGGACCAACGACCTTTTCGCTAGGGACACCGCCAACATGGCGCCCCGCCTCGAGGCGCTGCTCGACAAAATCGCACAGAACGCTCCGAAGGCGCTCATCGTACTTTCGCAGCTCACTCCGCTCGGACACGACGACCCCAATTTGACGGCGTACAACGCCAAGATTCCGGGGATCGTCCAAGCTCGGGCCGCGGAAGGACAGCACATCATCGGCGTGGACATGAGCAAGCTGCCGACTACCGAGCTCGCCGATGGCACGCACCCGAACGACCAGGGGTACGCCTACATGGCGAACATCTGGTACGCGGCAATCAAGGACTTGTTGCCCGCCGCCCCGTAGGTGCTGCCAATTTGGTCAGCGGAGGCGAACTACTCCGACCCGTTTCATGGAAGGTCCTTCATGAAGGTGCCCTAGTTTCAGGGACATGCCTGTTGACGCGAGTGTTCGATAGATGATCCGCCATCTGGTCGCGAAGGTCCTGCTGGCGACAGGACTGGCGAGCATGCCAGGCTGCTCGTCGGGCGGCAGCGTCCCGAACGAGACAACCGGGGGGACACCTTCCGCTGGGATGACCGACAATGGTGGACGGTCAGGGGGAGAGACCGGCGGCCAGGCAACCGACGGCCAGGCAACCGGCGGACAATTCACGGCTGGACAAGCGAATGCTGAGACCGCCGGGCGAGGTGAAATGTCGGAACCCGCAGGTGGCCATGCCGGCGGCGGAGCGGGCGCGGCCGGTGGCGATGCGACATCGGGTATGGGCGGAGCGGTTTCGGCGGGGGCAAATGGCGGCGGGGCCGGCGGGACGAGCGGGTATGCGCCATGCCCGTCGAACGGCACGCCGTGCAAGATCTTGCCACTCGGCGATTCGATCACGCGGGGCGCGAAATCGTCGAACGACGCCGGCTACCGTTCGCAACTCTTCAAGTTGATTGTCGCCGCCGCCCAGAAGGTCACATTCACTGGCTCGTTGACGAACGGACCGACTCAAGAGTCGGGGCAGCCCTTCCCGCGCATGCACGAAGGGCACTCTGGCTGGACCATCAGTCAACTTGCTCCCCTTATCCCGAGTCCCGCGTTCGACAGCAAACCGAACATCATTCTGCTGCACATCGGGACGAATGATATCGGCTCGCGGGATCCGGCGGGCATGGCCACGCGGCTCGAGGCGCTCATCGACAAGCTCGCACAGAACGGGCCGGACGCGCTCATCGTAGTCGCGCAGATCACGCCGGCCCGCACTGACAACGACATCCGGGATGCCTACAACGCAAAGATCCCCGGCATCGTCCAGTCGCAATCGGCAAAAGGCCGGCACATCGTCAGCGTGGACATGAACAAGCTCCCCATGACCGGCCTCAACTCCGACGGCGTGCATCCGAACGACCAGGGGTACGCCTACATGGCCGGCATTTGGTACGCCGCGATCAAGGACCTTCTGCCCCACTAGGGAGGAAGGTTTCGCGGCGGCTACGCACGCGACGGCGAGCAGGGCAAGACCTGCAGCACCGGCCAGCCGAGGAAGCTAGGACAACTTACAGACTTTTGAAAAATTCCCACACGCCCTTCGATGCGAAGCTAGGCCAAACGTGACCGCTGGTGTGGACGCACCAGTCTACTGGCGCCTTGGAACACTGGTAGGCCACGCACTGGCTGGGGGTGGTCGGCATCGTCGTCGTGGTGCAGCCATTGGTTTTGAGCCAGATATCTCGCGCAGCCTGGCCCGATGCAAAGCTGACCGTGGGGTCATTGCTCGCGTGAACGATCCACGCAGGAACTGGCGTCGGGCAGCTCTTGGCGCCATCGAAGAACGCCCCTTCCACCGGCGCGAATGCGCGCAGCTTGCTGCCACGGTCGCACGCTAGCGAATTGCTCATGATCCCGCCGAAGCTGTATCCGGTACTGAAGACGCGCGCTTGGTCGACGCAGTAATCCTTGGATATCGACTCTAGGAGCAGGTCAAAAAACTTCATATCGGCGCCGTTGGCCGATACATCCCAGCCGCCATTCAAGCCATCAGGATAGACGATGATCGCCCCGTCCCCCGTGGCAGGCTCCAACTTATAGTACCTCCGTGACTCCGCACCTGAGGCCCCGGCTGAGTGCCACGCGAAGATGAGCGGAATGGACTTAGTCGGATCGTAGCCGTTCGGTACGAAGAGCACGTACGTGCGCGCCTTTCCGTTTACTTGAATCGTCAGGTTCCGCGCGCCCTTGGGTGCCGCCGTATTCCCGCAACCAGGAGCCGGTTGCCCTCCTCCCCCGGAGCCGCTAGCGCCCGCACTGCCGCCTGTTCCGGAAATACCCCCGGTCGCGACCACGCCGCCGGTGGCGGTGCCACCCGTTCCCC
>Ga0207667_10000592_pt1 | contig 46984 bp, 29 predicted proteins | sample KBSCornC52_FD_184301 | JGI IMG/M metagenome (GOLD analysis project Ga0207667, IMG submission 184301) | Corn rhizosphere microbial communities from Kellogg Biological Station, Michigan, USA - KBS Corn C5-2 (SPAdes) (version 2) | ecosystem: Host-associated > Plants > Roots > Rhizosphere > Soil ... | reverse complement strand
TTGGTTTATTTGGATCAAGTAATAAAGTAAGAGCTAGTTTCTACATATTTTTATATACATTATTAGGATCTTTATTTTTATTATTATCAATATTAACTATGTCTTCAATAATGGGTACAACTTATTTCGATGTTTTATTCAAAAGTAGTTTTGAATATACTACTCAAATATTTTTATTTTGCGGTATATTTATTGCTTTTGCAGTAAAAACTCCTACAATTTTTTTAAATAGCTGATTATTAAAAGCTCATGTAGAATCACCTTTAGGTGGAAGTATTGTACTTGCAGGTATTGTTTTAAAGCTAAGTCTGTACGGTATATTTAGATTAATTTTACCCTTATTACCTAAAATATCTTTGAATTATACTTTCATTATATTTACTATAGGTATTATTACTATAATATATGCTAGTTTTAGTACATTAAGAACTATAGACGTAAAAGAATTAATAGCGTATAGTTCAGTATCTCATGCTGCAGTTTATCTAATAGGGGTATTCAGTAATATAATTCAAGGAATTGAAGGAGGGATACTCTTAGGTTTAGCTCATGGATTTGTGTCAAGTGGATTGTTTATATGTGCAGGTGGAGTACTTTATGATAGATCAGGTACTAGATTAATTTATTTTTACAAAGGGACTGCTCAGGTAATGCCTTTATTTTCTGTACTTTTTTTCATTCTGTCTTTAGGTAATTGTGGAGTACCTTTAACTTTGAATTTTGTAGGAGAGTTTATGTCTCTTTATGGTACATTTGAAAGATTACCTTTATTAGGTATATTTTCTAGTTCTTCTATGATATTCTCTGCTGCATATACAATATATATGTATAATAGAATATCCTTTGGTGGATCTTTCAGTAAATTTTTTGAAGAAAGCATAACTGATACAACTAAAAGAGAATTCTTCTTATTATTTACTTTGATCGTGTTTACTATACTTTTCGGTATTTATCCTTCTTTTATTCTAGATGGTTTACATTACTATGTATCAAGTTTATTGTACAATATTTAAACAAAATATAAATTATATATTAAATATGCGGTTATGCTATAAATGATGCCTTATGCTTTCCTGTTAAATATTAATATATCAAATAAGGGTCTTAGTTGCATATTAGCCCTCTTCGTAAATTATTTTTAAAAATGATTGAAAAATAATCATCCTCATTATTTTATATAAGAAATAAAGATGGAATTCTAAGAATATTTAGCGACAATAATCCGAGTGGCGATCTAAATATGTATATGGGATCCTGAGATTTACTTCTTACAAGAAGATAACTCCCCTGTAATTATTTTTTAAGAATAGTATTAAATTAGTAATCCAACTCTTTTAATAGTAGTACGTAGTACATATTACTGATATATATAATCCATAGAAGGTTCCTTATTAAATCATGACAAAAAGTACTATAAATTTATTCCTCCTCCCTCTCCCATATCACCTAGAATATTCAATAAACAGCTTAAAACGGTGGCTACTCCCTAGCCTTATCAATTAGAGGAAAGATTTTGAAGCACATCTAAACTTGAACTTTGTGAAGTTAGACCCTCTGCTTTTAAATAATGGCCTAACCTGCCTATATGTTATGAATGATATCTCTGTGTATGGTGAGGTTATAATTTTATAGGCTCTTTGTTATCTACTTAACGTGAATATTTGATAGTTAGTAGGTTCGATTTGGTTCCTTCGATTAATTATTATCTTTCTTTTTGGTTTTGTTAGTAAATAATGCCTCAATTAGTTCCATTTTTTTTTGTAAATGAAATAACTTTTACTTTTGTTATAATTGCTCTAACTGTTTATATTTTATCTAAATATATTTTACCTAGATTTGTTCGTTTATTTTTATCTCGTACTTTTATATCTAAACTTTTAGATAATTCTATAAATAAGTAGGAGTACGGAGCAAGGGGTACAGGATATAGGTGTGTAAACATTATGAAGGGAGTACGATATATGTATATGAAGAGTTCGAAGGGTACGGAGTCTAGAGTACGTAGTACGTAGTACGAAGTACGTAGTACGAATATATGCTCTACACATATTTATGTATAATCTAATATATAAAAAGGATAACGTTTAATACACACTCTATTTTTATATATGTTGTTGTATGTCTAATTTAGCTTATAAAATGCATATAGTGCCTGCCGCACTACGCAGTAGGCACACTAGTTAATATACTACTAGTATAGTATAGCCTGCATGTATAAGATGAGGGTCAAACGTTACCCTCTACCTTTGATTAAAGGATTTTTAAGAGATATGGTTTAATACTTAAAAAATATGTTACATCTAAGCTGTAGTAATTGAAGAGACAATTTAAGTCCTCTAAGTCAGTTCGAAATAAGAGATTTAATAAATATTGATACACCTATTTTAGGTAATTTACATATATCTATTACCAATATAGGATTTTACTTAACAATAGGGGCTTTATTTTTATTAGTTGCAAATCTTCTAAGTACAAATTATAATAAATTAGTGAGTGATAATTGATCTATAAGTCAAGAATCTTTATATGCAACTATTCATAGCATAGTAACTAATCAAATAAACCCTAGAAATGGTCAAGTATACTTTCCTTTTATTTATACTTTATTTATTTTTATATTAATAAATAACTTAATTGGAATGGTTCCTTATAGTTTTGCATCAACAAGCCACTTCGTTTTAACATTTGCCCTTAGTTTTACTATAGTTTTAGGAGCAACTATATTAGGTTTTCAAAAACATGGGTTAAAATTTTTTTCTCTATTAGTTCCAGCTGGTTGCCCTTTAGGTTTATTACCTTTATTAGTTTTAATAGAGTTTATATCATATCTTGCGCGTAATGTTTCTCTTGGATTAAGATTAGCAGCTAATATAACTGCAGGTCATATGTTATTAAACATTTTAAGTGGTTTTACTTATACTATAATGAGTTCAGGATTTATCTTCTTTTTACTAGGTTTAATACCTTTAAGTTTTATTGTTGCCTTTTCAGGTTTAGAGTTAGCTATTGCTGTAATTCAAGCACAGGTGTTTGTGGTACTAACATCATCTTATATAAAAGATGGCTTAGATTTACATTAATTAAAAAAAAAAAATATGATGTTTATACTTTTATTATACAATAGAATTTATTTATTTTATGAAGCAATGGTTGTGAAATATGCCGCTAATATGGTTTATATTTATTTAGGAATCATTACTATTAACACGTTTGTTAATATAATATTATTAGGGGTACTTGAAACGGATACTCTTACCAGTTTAGTAGGTAGTAATAGTGTTACGGAAATAGGAAATGATAAAATCATTTTGCAAATAAATCACGGTAAAGAAAATCCGGATTTAGTACAACAGAAGGTTGTTCCGAACGTTATGGAAAGTAAAAATAAAATAGATTTAGTTGATGGGAATAAAGATGAATGTAAAGTAAAAAATCTCAATCCTTTGAAGGATATACATAAACGTCTTCTATTTGCAGATAAATCTCATTTCCCTAGCTATTTCCAGAAAACCGATCTACCAAAAATCTCAGAGAACGGGCCTGTTTACGGTAATAAATTAGTTACTTTTAAACCCTCATCTTTATTACAAGATAGAAATTTACCAGAGATGTCCATTGAAATTCCCAAAAATACAAGTATAGGGAAACTTACTGAACTCCATAAAGCTATAGAAGGAGCTGATGAAGCTGTAAAGTTATATGATTCACAATTCATTAAATTTAATGAAGTTTTGTCTGGTATACAAAATGGTACAGAGAAGTTTTACCCTAATGAAGCTAAACCTTTAATGGAAACATATGTTGATCTTGTTATTAAATTAAGTAATCAACAAAAAATTATGGCTAATGAAGCCATAAATCAACTTCATAAATTGGACTCTGGATTTTCTCGGGATTTATATCTCGTAGATAGTAGTGGGGGTACACCCGAAGCTGTAACGGTACAAGTTCCGGAAACGGAGTTCGGAGCTGGAATTGAAACAGGTACTGGCAACAGAGCTGGTGGAGCTGTTGAGCGATAGCTTTTACCCAGTATAGCGTACAGCTATGTATTAGGTTAATAACTAACCTAAAAAAACTAATATGTGCATTATAGATAATAAAACTCAATCTACACCAAATAGTATTATTACCAAGTAGTACATTATATTATCATGTAATTCTACTAATCCTTCCATTTGTGGAGTAGCACTATCTTGAAAATAAATACCTCAAGGACTAGGAGGATAAAATTCCATAGTAAATTTATTTACAAAATAAAGCATAAAAATTTACTCTAATTTTTTATATACTATATTTTATCTTCCTTTTTATTTATAAATATTAATAACTGATTTAGTGATTAAATGGAAAGTTATATCTTAAATATATTTTTAAATTAAAATTTTGGTTTTTCATAGAAAAAATAAACAAGTGATAAATAATTTAATATTAAGTAGTTAACTTTAAGTTGCGGACTTGCAAGCTATAAAATCTTCTTTTAATTAGTTATTATCTGTAACATAATATAGCTTATTTTAATCCGGATTAAATTTTTATTTTTGATAAAAATTAAAAATTAATAAGTGATGTAATTCAAAATAAAAATTATTTGCATCAATCTAAAAAAAATAAAAGAGTTTGGTGATGGCTCTGATTGAACGCTGTCCAAGTACTTGACACATGCTAATCGTACGTTTAATTTATCGAAGGGGTTTTAGACTCAGTTTAAAACTTAAATTAAAAGTGGTGTACAGGTGAGTATTAGATTTTTTGGCCAATCCTAAAGAAAAGCAAAAATCCTTTATATATAAAAGGGGGGCTATGACACCCCGCTTTAGGGGGAAAATTAAAATCTCAGGGATAGGTTGTTGTTAAGGTAATGGCTTAACAAGCCTTAATTCTCTTAGTCGAAGCTGAAAGGTTGATCGACCACATTGGGGATGAAAAAATCCCAAGGCAAATAAGTACAGCAGTGAGGAATATTGGTCAATGGCCTAACGGCTGAACTGGTAACTTGGAAGAATGGTGCTCATTATTTAGATTTTTCTAAAGCAAAATCTTTTAAATGGGCAATTTATCGATTTATCGAATAAAGTTCTGTATACATATTGATAATGACAATATGTACATATGTCTTGACCAATTACGTGCCAGCAGTCGCGGCAATACGTAAGAGACTAGTGTTAATCATCTTTAATAGGTTTAAAGGGTACTCAGACGGAAAAATTCGCCTGCAATAGGGACAATTTATCTAGAGTTTTATGTAAGAAGATCGAACTCTAGAGTGTAGAGATGAAATTCGTTGATACCTAGGGGACTGGTGAAGGCGAAGGCAATCTTTTATGTAAAAACTGACGTCGAAGGACGAAGGCTAAGGTAGCAAAAAGGATTAGAGACCCCAGTAGTCTTAGCAGTCAATTATGAATGCCATAGGTTAGATGTTAGGTCTAGTCTATAAATGAAAGTGTAAGCATTTCACCTCAAGAGTAATGTGGCAACGCAGGAACTGAAATCACTAGACCGTTTCTGACACCAGCAGTGAAGTATGTTATTTAATTCGATGATCCACGAAAAACCTTACCACAACTTGAATAGTTGTATTGTATATATGTATATATATACTTACTCCTAATACCATACAAGTGTTGCACGGCTGTCTTCAGTTAATGTTGTGAAACTGTGGTTTAATCCACGTAATTAACGGAAACCCTTGCTTTATTTGTAAATAATAAAATAAAGTGTTTCACCTTTATATGGGTAATGATAAAAGGGATTAAGACAAGTCATCATGGCCTAAATGTTGTGGGCTATAGACGTGCCACATGTTCCTAAACAAATAGATGCAAAAATGCGAATTTTAGCTAATCTCACAAAATAGGATAAAATAGATATGAATTGTAGTCTGAAATTCGGCTGCATGAATAAGAAATTGCTAGTAATCGTGAATCACCATGACACGGTGAATATTTCCTCGGATTGGTACTAACCACTCGTCACATGCTGAAAATAGTTTACACAATAAGTTTGCTTTATCTGTTCTAAGTAAGTATATGGTTAAGTTTTAGATGTTAGAACAGGATCCTTCGTATGTGTGGCCATGATTAGTGTAAAGTCGAAATACGGTTCGTGTAGTGGAAGTTGCACGGGATTTATCAACGATAAACAATATAAAATTATAAAGTAAAAAAAAAAGATTTTTTCTTTTTCTTTATTTTATTTATATATAAATATATATATTATATTTATATATAAAGGAGAGTTCCGTTTGTTGGTATGACGGGTTAAGCTGTAAACTTAATGATTAATTAATCATCGAAGGTTCAATTCCTTTTTCTCCTATACTAAATAGATAGTTATATCTATTATAGTAAATAGTTATTGGGTTATAAAATTACTTGAATGATTTTTATCCTATTCATAATATAAGCCGACTAGCGTTGCATGTATAGGTATATAACCTGTAAATCCTTTTAAATTACCACTACTTAATACTACGTAGGCAGTAATAAGCCGCAAAAAAAAAGCAAATATAATGGGGTATAGTTGCATCGTCTATTCGATCCTCTAAATAGGAATTATATGAGCAGCTGTTCAATTAATATATAATTTTATATAGTAAAAAGTCCCTATAGCTCAACGGTAGAGCATAATACTGTTAATATTATGATAGATGTTCGATTCATCTTAGGGGCTATGGCTGATATTACATAGTCAGAGGTAAACTATGCGTAGTAGATACCACGCATGCCATTCCATGCCAACCATGATAATGGGAAATAGTCTTTATTAAATAATTATCTCTAATAAAGCTGAATGTCTAATATAATTAGAAGTAATTTTCAGGATCATCCTTTTCATTTAGTATCTCCGTCTCCTTGACCCTTATATACAAGCGTTAGTTTGTTAAATTTAGCCACTAGTGCTGCATTATCTATGCATAATTTTTATAATGGTTATATTTTAACTATATTATCTATAATACTTGTTATTTCATCTATGTCTTTTTGATTTAGAGATGTAATATCTGAAGGTACTTTTTTAGGTAATCATACACTTGCTGTACAAAAGGGGTTAAATTTAGGGGTTATACTATTTATAGTAACTGAAGCCTTATTTTTTTTAGCTATATTTTGAGCTTTCTTTCATAGTGCATTAACACCTACTGTAGAATTAGGTGCCCAATGACCACCTATAGGTATAGAACCTGTAAATCCTTTTGAATTACCACTACTTAATACAGTAATACTTTTATCAAGTGGTGCTACAGTAACTTATGCCCACCATTCTTTAATATATGGAGAAAGAAAAGGTGCTCTATACGGGTCAATTGCTACTGTATTGTTGGCAATAATATTCACAATATTCCAAGGTGTTGAATATAATGTTTCATCATTTACTATCAGTGATGGAGCTTTTGGTACATGTTTTTTTTTTGGAACAGGTTTCCACGGGTTCCACGTTTTAATTGGAACAATTTTTTTATCAGTCGCTCTATGAAGAATCTATGCTTACCATTTAACTGACAATCATCATGTAGGTTTTGAAAGTGGTATTTTGTATTGACATTTTGTAGATGTAGTTTGACTTTTTTTGTATATAAGTATATATTATTGAGGTTCTTAAAATTATTACTTAATAATACACAACAATGAATAAAAGAATGTATAGACGGTTTTATCCTGAATATTTTTATATTTAATTATACGGCATTTCCATCTTTAGTATGTGATGTAAACATTGAAACTTCAAATTATACCTTTAATAATATCTCTTATTTTTCTGATGATAACCCTGAGAATAACGAAGGCTCTACTAGTGATTCTGATTCTAATCCTGAGAGTAACGAAGACTCTACTAGTGATTCTAATGATAACCCGGGTAATAACGAAGACTTTAATAGTAATCCATATATTATATTCTAATAATTATTATCTATACTATAATATTTATTATATAGATTAGTAATTCATTTATATAAAATAATTTTATATAAATGAAGAGACTTTAGCATAAGGGTAATGCAAATGACTTTTAATCATTCGGATATTGGTTCGAATCCGATAGGTCTCATTCATCCCCTTTTTAATGTAAATAGGTCAAATAATGTATTCTATATTAATGAAAATTAGAGAAGGATTTTTAATAAAAATACTATTACGTGTATATAAAAACATAGTATATCTTAATCTAAGCTGTATATAATAAATACACACAAATATTTTATATAAACGACTATAGTTTAACGGTAAAACTCCCGTCTTCCAAACGGACTTTGTGAGTTCGAATCTCACTAGTCGTAAATTATTATGATATGTTATTAGTATATAAATATACTATATCTTTAGTAATTAAATTAGGTGAAGTCTCTTAACCCACACCACCTAGTAACTAATTTTTAGTTTTTAATGCGAAAGCATTTTTAGAAAATAGTTTTATTTTTCTTCGTAATAGTAATATTTATAAATAATGTATATTATATAGTAATAAATTTAATAACTTAAGAATTAGTAACTCAATTGGTAGAGGACTTCCCTGTCACGGAAGTAGGTGCCGGTTCGATGCCGGTCTAGTTCGCTTTAAGGAAAAGTCGCCATAGGTAAGGTAAGATATTTGCTAAATATTGTGTTTTTACACCTGGGTGTTCGAGTCACCTCTTTTCCGTCTCGTAGAATAAAAAAAGTGAGGAGATCATAATAAAGAGTATAGTTTAAGGGTAAAACAAAAAGCTTCAACCTTTGAATTCTTAGTTCAAATCTAAGTACTCTTGAGAGGTTTAGCTAAGCTTAGCTTAATTAAGTCGAGCTAGATGGGTAGTAGTTTATAACAAATTAATGAGACGAAAGAGTGTTAATAATAGTTATATTATATATATACTTATATATTAAGGCTTTTTTATTTCTAAATTCACCTTTACCTAAGAGGTAAATAATTAAAATTATTATGAAAAGCGAGAAATATTTATTTTTATTAAATGAAATCTATACAAATGGTTATACAGATTACGTATTAGATATCATATCAGTTTTAGCGGTTATTTCTGGTATATGTGTAATTATAAGCAAAAATCCCATAGTGTCAGTATTACATTTAATAGCATTATTTGCTTATGTTTCTTTTTATTTAATTATAATAGGTTTAAATTTTATAGGTTTGTCCTATTTAATAGTATATATAGGTGCTGTATCTATATTATTTTTATTTATTCTGATGCTAATAAATATTAGAACAAGTGAACTTCAAAGTAATACTAGTAATAGTATTCCTTTAACAATCATTGTTGGAATAGTTATTAGTTATTTTTTATTTCAAATGTTGCCTTATGGTATTTTAATATCAAGTCATTTAAATGACAGCCATTTAAATGAAAACCTTTATAGTATACAAGTAATGGGTGGACAAGATAATAATATTAATAGTCTTAATACTGATAAAAATGATTTATTTTTTATAACATCTAAAATATGAGATGGAAATTTAGCAGAAAGTAATCATATTACGGCTATAGGTAATATAATGTATACTAATTACAACATATGATTAATAATAGCTAGTTTTATACTACTATTAGCAATGGTAGGAGCAATAGTTATAACTATTAAACCAAGAAAAAATTAAGAATAATCCCGTTCAAGCCGGAATTGTTCGAGCTAGTTAGTAACTAGATATTGAAAAAAATAATAAATTTTAAAGAAATTAGCTCAATGGTAGAGCAACCGTTTTACACACGGAAGGTTAGGTGTTCGAGTCACCTATTTCTTACTTTTTTTTTAAATTCTTTAGCTTAACTGGTAAAGCGCATTTTTGATAAGAATGATACTCAAGTTCAAGTCTTGAAAGAATTAAAGAGAATTGACCGAGTGGTTTAAGGTGGTTAGTTTGAATTTAACTATGGGTTATTCCATCATAGGTTCGAATCCTATATTCTCTGCATACTATTATTTATAGTAATGTTAATGAAATGAAATTAAAGTATATTTTTTTTAAAGTAGTATTATATAATGAGGTTTTATTATATAGAAATACATGTTTTAAGTAAATATTATGTTTATAATGAAAACCAGATTGAATATTTATGTATAAATATAATTGAAAATTTTCAATAATAAGGATAATATGTTACTAATATTGAAAGGTATTTATGAATATAAAGGTAGGGTAGCCTTGATTTATATGTTAGTTAATTATAGGCTATAAATTTAAAGCGGAGAAGAGAATTGAAAGATTTTTCTTTTTTTTAATTCAAGTAGTTTTGTTTTTTATAGTAAAAATTGTGTATATAAAAGGTTCGATATATCAATCGAACCAGATCGGGCTACAGATAGTTCTCTCTGTTATATAATATGTGTATAGAGAGTTGGCTGAGTGGTCTAAAGCGGTTAGCTAGAGTCTAATTAAGAATTTTTCTTCATACGTTCGAATCGTATACTTTCTGTAAATAATAGTCCAAAATAATAATTTATTATATTGTAAATACACATATATTAAATATAACCAAATAATTAGCATTCATGATTTAATTTTTTATAGATTTAGTTTATTAATGTGCATTAATATTTAAACTATTTGAATCTAATAAGTCTTTTGGTTGTAGAAAAACCCAAATTTTACCCATTAATATTTCATCTATAGAATAGTCAGTCGGTAAAAAGTTTTTAGTCTATTTTACCAGGAATAGGGTATATTTAGCAGAAGTATATTTTACCAAGAATAGGGTATATTTACCAGGAAGAGGGTATATAGTTAGTAATATATATTACTATATATTACACTAATAATATTTATATTTAGATAAATATAATATAATACGAACGATACATTTCAATGGAAAAAGTAATAAAATATACAAGTGTATGTTTATATAATGTAGACTGTTATGATAATAACAGTTCTAAAAAAAAAAAAAGTGTAAAATAAATATATATAATACGGGTTAGAGTCAGATTGGTTACGACGTTCCATTTGGGGTGGAATTTTTCTGTGTTCGAGTCACAGTAACCCGACAAATTATTTTAAGTATTAGCTAAAAATAAATAGAAATGTAAATGATATAAAGATATAAGTATATATATTATTGATATACGAGTATATAAAGAGACTATTATGGAAATAACAGCTATGTATTAAAGAGAAATTAGATTTAGAATATGTCTCGCTCCAACATATAAACTCTTAGAGAAATTCTTTAATAAACGAAGTGAATTGAAATATCTTATTAACTTCAGGAAAAAAAATCAAACGAGATTCTATGATTAGTGTGAACTAAAATAGAGTAGCCTATTTAAATAAGTAAAATGGCTTTAAAGCTGTTTGAATTTCATGGGGAACCTTCCTCAAAGGCTAAATATAATACATAAGCGGCAGAGCAAGTACCGTGAGGGAAATATTTTTGAAGTAGTAGTTTTATAAGCAGCTCATGCTTTAATAAAAGGCTAGAGCGTACCTTTTGCATAATGGGTCACCAAGTTAACATTAGATGCGAGCGATAAATATTTATGTATTTATATATACACAATATATGATAGTTTTCGTTAACTTCATAGAGTGTATATTTACTGAATGTATATGCTACATAATACATAGTGAATTTTTATATAAATATATATAATATACATATATGCGTAGTTAAACCGATCATTAAAATAATGAACAGTGTCTAAAGTTAGACCCGAAGCCTGGTGATCTTACTATAGTCAGGACTATAAAGGTCCGAACGGGTTATCGTTGCAAAGATATCCGAAGAACTATGGTAAGCGAGTGAAAGACAATCCTGACCAGGATAGCTGGTTTTCTGCGAAACCTATAATAGTAGGCAGTTTAAGTAACATCTTAGTAGGTACAGAACTTAATCTCATACAAGATGTAAATTATCATAGGTATTTCCTATGAAATACATTTTTTATTTGTAAACATCGGGGGATCGTGAAGATTTTATCGGTGAGTATGTAGACTCGGAATGGCAAAGATGGATCTTGAATTATCGGACATAGAATGATAAGGTTGTATGTCAAAAGGGAAACAGCCCAGAACAAAGCAGTTAAGGTTCCAAAATTATTATTGAGTGAAATTAAGAAAGTTTTTATATAAGTCGACAAGAAGATAGGCTTGGAAGCAGCCATAATTTAAAGACCTCGTAACAGAGCACTTGTTAAATCTTAGAAGCATCGAAAATTTATCGGATCTAAATAATATACCGAGACTTTGTCCATCTATAACATTAATATTAATGTTATAAGGTGGGGTAGCAGAACGTTGAGTTAATATTGGACTTTTCTTTTTTAAAGAAAACTATAGGACAACTCAAGTGATAATGGTGACATGAGTAACAAAAAAGAAGGGCTTAAAAACCCTCTCGCCTAAAGCTTATGGTTGAGAAAAGTAACGGCCTCTAAGTTTATAATCTGAAGATTGTGACGATGAGAAAATCTTATTACTTAAAAGTACAACATTTTGTTACGTGGGTAATGTGCTGGAAAAGTAAGTAATTAATTAAAAACCGTACCTAGAAACTGAAACAAGTAAGCTAGTAGAGAATACGAAGGCGTAAATGAGGCAACAATCATAAAGGAACTCGGCAAACTAACTACCGTAACTTAGGGATAAGGAGTGCTCATTAGTCTCGATTAATACGAGTAAAAAGGAAGAAGCATAAAATCGTGTTGTACGACTGTTTAATTAAAACAAAGCACTTTGCATAAGATGATAAGTCTAAGTATTGAGTGTGATCTCTGCCCGATGCCGGCTGGTTAACGAATAGATTGAATTAAAAGTTTGATTTTAGAGGAACCCCCGGTTAATGGCGGCCTTAGCGTGAGGGTCCTAAGGTAGCGAAACGCCTTGGCCGTTAAATGCGGTCTTGCATGAATGATGTAACGATACAACAGCTGTCTCTATGATTGACTCAGTGAAATTGGAATAACTGTGCAGATACAGTTTACCTCTAGTTAGACGAGAAGACCCTATGCAGCTTTACTATTACTAATTATTGAGTATGATCCCGGATTTTTCTAGTGTATAAGGTAATCGATAAGATATAATTGAAACACCTTTATAATTCTGTCATATTATTAAACCTCGCTTTAGTGGGGGACACTTGTTAGGAGATAGTTTATGCGGGGCACAGACCCCACAAAGAGTAAATGGGTGTGTCTAAAATTAAAAAATTGATGTTTGCGATTTTCTTTATAGTAATCCTATATAGAATCATTTATGTTCTATTCATAGAATGTAATACATATAACTTATATGTATATATAGTCCTTGGATACAGTATGAAACTTATATATGTATTAATTTGCATATTAATTTCGATGAAATTAGGTAAGATTTTATTTATGGAGAAATTAGATGTAATAAAAAAAATATTTTGATAAACTCTAATATTTTTATAGTTATTATTATTTTAATAATAAAAATGTTTATTACTTGTAAAGCTTAACGGCTGAATCTTGCCTTACTGTTTGATTAACAACAAATCTTACAGTCGCGTAAGCGGGGCATAGGATCACAAGATACAAAAAGGAAAGATCTTGGATTTTTGGAAAAGCTACGCTAGGGATGTTTGTCCTTCAATATTAAAAAAAAATAATTGAGAACATATTGGGTTAATTTCAAAAATTACTTTTTAGTTAAAGTAAATTTGAAGCGAAATTTATCTTAGCATTGGTATATAAAGATAAAAACGTTCAACGACTATAAGGTGAGTAATGCTAACAATAATCCTTTGTTAATGCCCAACTTTCTTTTTTTTCTTTATGTATAAAAATATGTAAAATAGTGAAATAAATTATTATGAAAAAAAATTTTATAAATATTTTTAGTAAATATATTAAAAATAATAATAAAATAATACCTTCTAAAGTAAAAACATCTGATGTAGGAAATACAAAGTATTTTCCTCCTGTATCTAGAGAATGGAAAAATAGTATTTATGTTTTCAACTCAAATAACCTAAAAAACTTTCCTATGTATGATATAAATATTAATTCTTTAATAAAAAGTTTTTTCAATTTACAATTTAACTATAAATTTTTATTCAAAAAATATAGACCTTATAGAAGAAGATCTTTTTCTTTGAATAAAATATATGCAAGTAAAGCCGAATTAAAACATACTAATAATAAAGCTATTTTAACTGTGTATGTGTATAATCGAGAAAAGATATCTTTATTAAAAAAAATAAAAATATTAAATAAATCTTTTTATGATAAAGTTAGATTACTAATTTATAAAAATAAAAAAATATTAGGGTTTCACAATGCAGAAGATAATAACATTATATATAATAAAGCAATTAAAGCTTTATTATATAAAAACCTAAAACTTCTCAGAAAATATAAATTAAGATTAAGTCTTAATAAATATAAATTCGAAGAAAAACTTTTATATAAATTAAAAAATTTTTTAGTAAAATATTATAATAAAAAAGTCGAATTTAATATAGTTAACATTAGATCTGTGGTATTTCATACGGATTTTTTTACTAAAATAATAACATCTAAACTTTTAAACAGGAAAGCTAATATATTAGCCGCTATGGATACTATTTTAAATAAAGTGGTTTTACCTAAAGTAAATAGAATAGTAGAAAAAAGTTTAGAAAAAAAAAGTTTAAGTTTAGTGGAAAATAAATATAAATATTTAAATTTAAGTTTTATATTAAATAATAATAATTTATCTGAAGTATTAAACAAATTATATTATAATATGATTATAGATTATTATAATAGAAATTTAAATAAAGATTATTTCAGAATATACGAAATTATATTTAATTCTATAAACTATAAAAATATGGGTGGAATAAGATTAGAAGCTAAAGGTAGATTAACTAAACGTTATAGAGCAGATAGAGCTATATTTAAAGTTAGATGAAAAGGTGGGTTAAAAAATATTGATTCATCTTATAAAGGATTATCCTCTGTAAATATGAGAGGTTATGCTAAACCTAACCTTGATTATTCAATATTTACATCTAAACGTAGAATTGGTGCTTTTGCAGTAAAAGGTTGAATTAGCGGTAAAAAGTAATGTAATAGTTTATATACTAGAAAATACATAAGAAAAAGAGAAATGAAGAAATAGTCTGAACCATTTTGTGAAGGATGGAAATAAATTAATATGATAACAAGTTGAACAGGCTAATTTGCGCAAGAGTGTACATAATGAGTGCGCGGTTTGGCACCTCGATGTCGGCTTAACTTATCCTCATGGACGCAGAAACTATGTAGGGTACGACTGTTCGTCGATTAAAAAGTTACATGAGCTGGGTTAAATACGTCGTGAGACAGTATGGTTTCTATCTTCTAGGGGGAGTTAGAATAAAACAAAGATTAACCTTGTACGAAAGGAACATGGGGCACTGTTGTTATACCTTGGCTGTATACCAGTTTTATTAACCAATGGTTTACCTGTTGTTTATATGCCTGATATTAATATTAATATTGAAACAATATTATTATTGAAACAATATTAATAGGATATATATTAATTATCCGAGGATGTTAACGTCACTTTACTAAATAAATAATATAAGCATGGCAGGAAAGCTAAGTTAGTCCAAGATAAGTGCTGAAAGCATATAGGCACGAAACTTACTTTGAGATATTTCTTAAATATACGTAAAATAATATTACATAAATAGGCCTTGGTTGTAAGAATTACGAGATTTTTAGACATTAGGTACTAATTTTATAAGTAACTATATAATTAATATATCTTATTTTTTTAATATTTATGCCTAGTTAGCATAAAAGTAATGCGATTGTTTTGTAATCAATATAAGCAAGTGCGATTCTTGCACTGGGCTAATCGCTAGTTATGAGTTAGCTTGATGCAGGATAACATAGCGTATTCATAATTAGAACAGATAAAAGTTATTTTATTAATCGAAGGAATTGGATTCCGATCTACGCTAGTGGCGAAACTAAAACAAGTAGATTATAAGGATTAGTAGTCAAGTGGTACGACATAGCTCTTTCAATGCTAGCATCGCAGGTTCGATTCCTGCCTAGTCTAGCCTATAGATGTATATGTTTATATATCTAAATAATTATAGGAATAGAGTAGCTATTGTAGGCTAATGCATCAAAAAATTTATTTATTAATGTAATGTTGAGGCGCAGCCATAATTGCATTTATGTGTAATTATTGAGGCTATAGCTCAATTGGTAGAGCGTACTGCTCATAACAGTAATTGTAAGTGTTCAAGTCACTTTAGCCTTATATATTAAGAAGCGGGTTGGTGTAACAGTTAACATTTTTAGCTCATGCCTAAAAGAAGAAGGTGCAAATCCTTTACCCGCATGTACATATATACAATTATAATTGTATATAGTTATAGAATGAATATATCTATAATATATCCGAGTGCTGGAATGGTAGACAGTGCAAGCTTAAGTTTTGCTGGTTAGTAACCGTGAACGTTCAAGTCGTTCCTCGGATATTAAATAATTTTCGTTAAAAAGAAAGAATAAACGAAGTAGTTATATGTATATATAGGGGATATAGTCTAATTTGGTAAAACACTGACTTTGCACGTCGGATTCCCAGGTTCAATTCCTGGTATCTCCATAAGCCGCCTGAGAAGCTCAATTGGTAGAGCAGAGCATTGAAGCTGCTTTGGTTGTAAGTTCAAGTCTTATCTTAGGCATAAAAGTATAAATGGGTGTGCTGGAATTGGTAGACAGGTTCCGTTTAGGCCGGAATGGTTGAAAAACTGTGCAAGTTCAAGCCTTGTCACCCATATATTAGAATAATTTTGAAAAAAATAAGGAATTATGATAGCTAATATTAATTAGAAAGTAGTGCTATATCGCGTTTTAAATTTATTTGATATGTTGTAGACTAATGGGTAAGTCATAAATTTTTGGTATTTACAATTGAGTGTTCGAATCACTCCAACATAATCTTTTTTAATAAATTGACTAACTTTTTTTAAATTTATAAGTAGATAATTAGCTTAATTATAAGATTTAAGTTAGAAAATTCAATCTTGTTAGATTTTTTCTTACAGTAAATGGTAAAAGTGTAGTTAAATAAAATTTTCATTAAAAAAGAATAAGAATTATTCTTATTATAAGGATAATATAGCTCAATAGGTAGAGCGACTGTATGTGGCACAGTAGGTTCTCTGTTCAAATCAGAGTATTGTCCCAGCTGGCTGAATAATAACATAATTTATAATACAAGACAATTAGTACTTTTTAAGTATGAAAAAATTTTGTATTTGATAGTTAAAAGGCAGGCAGCAAAGCAAGAAAGCGAGCAAGCAATTAAATAGGGGAGGTTGTTTGCTGCTTGCAAGATTGCAAGGAAAACTAATTTCCAACTATATGCTTGAGTAGTTTAGTGGTTAAAACCTTAATTTCATACATTAAAGACGAGAATTCGACTTTCTCCTCAGGCTACGCGCATAATGTGTCTTATTTTTTTTTTGCTGTGCGCGCCCATATTATGCGCATATATCTAGCCAGGCGTGCACCGTAGCGTAGCGTAGCGTAGTTGATATGTTTACCCCCTCTCCCTTTTATGGCTTTATTATGATAATTATCTCTGTACTCTCTTTATTGCTCTCAACTTCCGTTACTTTAAGACGAGATATGTCTATTCTGTTCAATAGGGTTACAATTATAGCCTTAATATATTGTATATTACATGATACGATGTGTTTATCTTTTATAAGTAAAGGTTTAGGTTTACATGGGGGTTTATTACATATAACTAATATAACACAAATATTTCATATATTTGTTTTTTTTATTAGTATATTAATATTGCAATTAACGAGTTTTTTCCCTAGAAAGGTATGAGTACCAGAATATTCATCCTTAAAAGATTTAATCTTTAATAAATTTTTGTACTACAGAACAAAAATTATTAATAAAATGGGAGAACATATGAAAATAATAGAATATCCTTTAATTTTATTATTTGTAATTAGTGGAGCAGTATTTTTAATGTCAACAAATGATTTAGTTTCTATTTTTCTTTCTATAGAATTACAAAGTTATGGTTTATACCTATTAAGTACTATTTATAGAAATTCTGAATTATCTACCACAGGAGGTTTAATATACTTTTTATTAGGTGGTTTAAGCTCTTGTTTTATTTTATTAGGGACAAGTTTATTATATGTAAATTCAGGTACTACAAGTATGGATGGTCTGTATATACTTAACAGTATAAGTGATGTAAATGAAGGTGTTATCGGTTTAACTTCTTGATATAAATCATATTATCTAAATTTTTCATTACTTATATTTAGTATTGGATTTTTATTTAAAGTTAGTGCTGCACCTTTTCATTTCTGATCTCCTGATGTTTATGATGCTATCCCTACTATAGTTACAACATTTGTAGCTATTATAGCCAAAATCTCTATTTTCATCTTTTTGTTAGAATTAGTTTATCACACTAATAGTTATATCTCAGAATTTAGCTGAACATACGCTTTATTAATAAGCTCTCTTCTATCATTAATAATAGGAACTGTTGTAGGTTTGACACAATTTAGAATTAAAAGATTACTTGCATATAGTACTATATCTCATGTAGGTTTCATATTATTAGCTTTGAGTGTTTCTACTATAGAATCAACACAAGCTTTTATATTTTATTTAATACAATACTCTATAAGTAATTTAAACGCATTTTTTATAATAATAACTATAGGATTCTCTTTATACGGTTATATAACTAATAACAAAGAGTATAAATCATTATTAGATAAAAATAACTCTCCTATACAGTTAATTAGTCAACTAAAAGGGTATTTTTACATAAATCCTTTATTATCTTTAAGTTTAGCTATTACTATCTTTTCTTTTGCAGGTATACCACCTCTGGTTGGTTTTTTTGCAAAACAAATGGTATTAAGCGCTGCATTAGATAATGGATATATTTTCTTATCCTTAATCGCTATAATTACTAGTGTAATTGGAGCAGTTTATTACTTAAATGTTATTAAAGAGATCTTTTTCTATTATCCTGAACATGAAGTAAATCCTATTTTAAACGAATCAGATTCTACTTTAAAAAGTAGAATTTTTAATGAAAAAAAGGTTCTAATAAAATCTGTACTTCTTAAAGGAAGAAATATATATATCTCTAGTCCTTTTTCGATTACAATTTCTATAATTACTAATGTAATATTATTATTTATTTTTATGAATAAGGAATGATTAAGTATGGGTACCATATTGGTACAAGTTTTATTCAGTGGTTAAATGAGTAGTATGACATTATTTATTTTATTTGTTTCTATAATTGCCTTACTTTTTTTATTTATTAATTTAGTTTTTGCTCCTCATAACCCTTATCAAGAAAAAGATTCAATGTTTGAATGTGGGTTTCATTCTTTTCAACAATCTAGATCACCTTTTAATATAGCATTTTTTATATATGCTTTAGTTTATTTATTATTAGATTTAGAAATATTGTTAACTTTCCCTTTTGCAGTTAGTGAATATGTAAATAATGTTTATGGTTTAATAATAACATTAGGATTTATAATTATTATTACTATAGGTTTTGTGTATGAATTAGGTAAAGGTGCTTTAAAAATACCTTCAAAACAACATACATATACAATAAAAAATCAACCTTTAATTAATATATCTTATATAAACACTGAATCAGCAAAAATTACTAAATAATCCCTTTATAACATCTCCGCCGCTACAAAGTAGTATCTTCCCTTTTACCATATCTATAAAAAAAATATTAGAAAATACTTCACTTTCAATAACATTATTATAGGATTAATTAGTTTAACTGTAGTAGGTTTAGTGAAAACACTACATATTCCTATGTACATATTAGATTTTTTTAATTTAGAACACATAGAATTATTAGAATATATTATTGCGGGAATTTTTGGCTTAGTTTCAAGATTAGGTTTTAGAGGTATAATTGAAGCGATCTTCGTAGATAATTATGCAACTATGGGTGGTGAAGATCCTACACAGGGAAGTAGTTTTCCCGTAAAAACTGGTGGCGTTGCCACAACTAATACCTCAGATGAAGGTTTACAGGAAAAGGGTAAACAAATAGGAGGTAGTGGCTCATCCGCTGGTAATAGACAATTAGAAAGTGAAAGTTCACGTTCACCAGAAGACAGTAAAACACAAAAGGGAGGCGAAAGTTCATCAGGAGTAGATACACAGGGGACAGGTAAAAGTTCATCGGAAAATTATTCAGTTGGAAAACATGTAGCTGAACGTTATACAAAAATATACGACAATATTATTAAAGATTTAGTTAAGGAAGTTAAAGCTTTATCTTTTTCCATGGATGAAACTAAAGATGATGAAGAATGAAAAAAAATGAAAGAGATGTTCGATACAAATATGGAGCAAATACAGATGATAAATGAGGAAGCTGCAAAAGAACTAAAAAAATTGGTATCTTCAGATACTAACAGTTCTGCAACCAAAAGAGATTTGGCTGACGTAGATAAAGAGGAAAAAGGAGGGCGGGCCTGCTAAGAAAAAATAATAATAAAAATGGATATGAAATTTATTCACAGAATAATCTTAATAATTTTAATCAAAAATATGATAAGAAATATAGTAATGATAAATTTAAAATGAATTAATTGAGTATTTTTAAAGAATAAAAATCTAATTGAAAAATATTTTTCTAAAATTGTAATGGGTTTTTATATAGTTTTTATAAAAGTAATTATAATTACATTTATAGCTAAAGGAGAAATATTATTCTTAAATTTAATCCCTTTACTAGGTTTAACTTATATATATAATATTAATCCCGAAATAGGTAAACCTATGCTAATAAATATGATTAATATTTTTTCGTTGTTTTGATTAGCGATTTCTATTATAGTAATAACAGCGCTGGGAGCTGCTTACTATATGGGTTGCGGGGAGGACATAAAAAATTGGTGAAATATCTTTATTATCTTTTACAAGGTCATGAGGATATTTATAGTGTGTGGTTTAGTATGAAAGTTTTTACATATGCCATGGAATAAAAAAAATTGGATAAAATTATGTATTACCGTTTTTAGTTTAATTACGGTAAGTAATTTACTACTAATGATAATAGGCCTATTTAATATATCCCCCCCAGTAACGGTGTCGGCTGACAAAACCTTAGAGTTTAATTCTTCATCACCCTCGGTTTCGTTTCCTCCTAATCTAGAGAATAGATTAGTATTTAAACAGTTGGCTAGACCAAATAATACTATATTTGATTTAATTTATAGATCTAGATTTAATAATCCTATGTTATCTAGTTTACCGAAACTAAAGATAAATTGTCTATGAGGTTGAATTAATATAGATCTCAACAAAGCACCTATTCGTAATCCTTTGATATCAGATACTCAATTATATGATAATACTCCTATTCGCCAAGACTTAATAAATAAATATTTATTGCAAAAGGCTAAATTAGGATTGAATAATCCTTTTTTATGTAATGAAAAAGTTAATTCTTTATATGTAAAAAATCAATTTTTATGTGTTGATATGTTATTACCTAAATATTTTGTTAAACTGAGATATGATTTTTTTATGAAAGAGGGCTTTTTTACTTTAGATGACTTTTATGGAAAAAAAGTTGTTAACTTTAAATTAATGGATGATTTAGGAGTACACCGTAAAAGTTCAGGAACCAATTTCGAAAAACCATTTACAATAAATAAAAATTTATATCTTGAATGGGAGAATACTATAGCAATTAGAGAATTATATATTGAAGGGGGTAGATATGATCTTGTAAGATCCGATATTGGATGAGATAGAAAAACTCTTATAGGATCAGAAATCACCGAATGAGATAGAAAAACTCTTATAGAATCAGAGCTTAAAGAAGGTAAAGACACTTACATAGGAACTAATTACACAGCTGAAGATTGAATCAAGTCTTTAGCTAAATCTGAACCACAAATAACTGTATTACCTGGTATAATACAAGTATATATCATGGAAGATATTCATTATCACGATAACTCTACTGAATCGGAAAATAATAAGCGTTCTAGATCTGAGAGTCCTGAAGAGGTAAATAATACTTCAAAACGTCAAAAATTTCACCATGGTGAGGGTAATGATCCTTATTTTTCAATCGATTATATTAATGACGAAGGTCAAAGAGTAGATAAAGGTAAAGATATTCGTGAAGAGGGTGATTTAGATTTAGCCGATTGGCTTGAACCTCACGTACTAGAAAATTCTGAATCTGAATCTGAGTTGGAAGAATTAGGTCAAAGAGTCGATAAAGGTAAAGGAATAGATAAAGGTAAAGGAATAGATACTGGTGAAGATGATAACCTAGAATTTAACGATAGATTTGAATCTCGCGTGCTAGAAAGTCCTGAATATGAATCGGAAGAATTAAGTAGGGCTCTAGCCGAAAGTAGGAGAATTGCTACAGCAAATAATCGTCCAGGTGAGTCAAGCCGTTCAAATCAATTAGCAAGTGATCGTGCAGGTGAGTCAAGCCGTTCAAATCAATTAACAAGTAATAGTCCAGATGAGTCAAGCCGTTCAAATCAATTAGCAAGCAATCTTCCATTCTCACCCGGAGAAGAAGATATTAGAAGATATCTGGAGGATGAGCTTTTTTTACTTCATCTTCATTTGAGGGGTCTATATCTATTTCAATTTGGAGAGATTTGAGTGGAGTGTACAAACTCTTGATCTGATATACAAGAAAATTGGGATGAGTTTCATGAGGAGCCTCAGGATTTCGAGCCAAGGGACCTTCATGCCTATAGAACTAAACATGGTATGGTTGATATGCTTAATCATTTGGTAGCTCAAGCAGAAGCTAATAATGTTCAGAGTAAGACGCCATATTCAATTGTATCAGTATCACCTTTAATTATTCCTGAAGATGTCCCAAAATGTAGCCCATATATACCAATGTTTGATCTTAATTTACTAAACTTTAATTTGGGGTCTTTATGACCTGAATATATTACTTTTTATGTTCGCGAACCAGATCTAAGAGAACATCCAAGAAGAAATAGAACTAGGAATAAAAAAACAACACGTATGAGACATAGATTTATTTGAGGTAATGAAATTCCATATAAAAAACAAAGTTTTTATCAATTAGAAAATATACTTGATTATACAGAAAATGAAATCGTGGATGACTATCACTACACATACTCACTTATACATGAAGCCGGAAGGTTTAGGATAGATGATAAGACCGGCCACCTCTCTTCTACAGATGAAGCTGGTAGTGGTAGGCTCTGGGTAGACGAGGCCGAGGCACTTAGGCAGGCGATAAGGATGGAAGTTCTGGCGGAGTATAAATTACGTTTATTTTTGACTAATTCTCCAGAGTATGACTTTGAAATTATAACAGCTCAACTAAAGATGTTCGAATTAGAAAAAGTTTGATCGGATTTATATGGGAAAGTGGGAAGAAAAGGATGTTATTATAGAGAAAACTGAGAGAGGGATATGCTAAATCTAAAGCATTTAGATGGGGTTGTTTACCCTGTTTGGAAGAATAATCCAGGTTTTCAATTGGATTATTCTAAGGAGGAATATCAATATTTACTTGGAGAACGGGCCAAAGCCGCATTTATAGCTAAGAAATGAGAATTATCTAAAGAAAAAAATCTAGCAGCTTTGGATGAGGCTAAAAAAATTTACGATAGCTTAGCAGATTTAAAGTGATTATAATATTTACCAGTATATTATATATAGTATATAATATATTAGATACGAGGGAGGGTTAACGGAGGGGAGATCGAGGTGTACAATATAATGCAAAACAAAGTACACTGGTTATTTTTATATTCTATATATCATGAAAGGAAACTATAAGATATAGTATTAATTATTTAACAATATAGAAAATTAAAGTAAATTTTTATGCTTTATTTTTTAAATAAATTTACTATAGGATTTGATGCTCCTAGTCCTTGAGGTATTTATTTTCAAGATAGTGCTACTCCACAAATGGAAGGATTAGTAGAATTACATGATAATATAATGTACTACTTGGTAATAATACTATTTGGTGTAGGTTGAATTTTATTATCTATAGTAAGAAATTATATTAATACAAAATCGCCTATTTCACACAAATATTTAAATCATGGTACATTAATAGAATTAATATGAACTATTACTCCTGCAGTTATATTAATATTTATAGCTTTCCCTTCATTTAAGTTATTGTATTTAATGGATGAAGTTAGTGATCCTTCAATGTCAGTTTTAGCAGAGGGTCACCAATGATACTGAAGTTACCAATATCCTGACTTTTTAGATTCCAATGATGAATTTATAGAATTTGATTCATATATAGTTCCGGAGTCCGATTTGGAAGAAGGGGGACTAAGAATGTTGGAAGTGGATAATAGAGTTATTCTTCCTGAATTAACACATGTTAGATTCATTATTACTGCAGGGGATGTAATCCATAGTTTTGCTGTACCATCCTTAGGTATAAAAACTGATGCATATCCTGGAAGATTAAATCAAGTATCTGTTTTTATTAATAGAGAAGGGGTTTTCTATGGTCAATGTAGTGAAATTTGTGGAATACTTCATTCAAGCATGCCTATAGTTATCGAATCTGTTTCATTGGAAAAATTCCTTACATGATTAGAAGAACAATAGGTTTATCTTGCTTAAGGTATTAGTAATACCTTATATATAAAAGATTGATACTTTTACATTGTGTGCCAAGCAGGCTTGCTAGTTATCAGATGCTTTATACATATTTATGTATAATCTAATTTATAAAATAGATAACGTTTAATACGTATTCTATTTATATATATGTTGTAGAATAGTTTAGTTTATACTATTCATATAATGTGCCTGCTGCAACCAGCAGGCCTGGTAGTTAATATATATAGTATAGCCTGCATGAATAAGATGAGGGTCAAACGTTATCCTCTACCTTTTAAAGGATTTTCAAGAGATATGGTTTAATTCTTAAAGAATATGAAACACATAGGTCATTTAAGAAGTATATTCTTGCCTTCTATGTTACGGTTAACTGAGTTAGTTAACCGCCACATGACTCATTACCTAAAATTTCTTTCATTAAAAAAATTATATATTATAGAGAGGAAATTAATAAAAGATAATTTATTTTGCATAATCTGTCTTACTTCGATGCTATTTTGTATTACTACAGTTTTTGTACATGATTTGAATATATGGGTTATTCTACCGGTATTTCTTGTAACGGGTGGTTTTTTTATACCTAAATTAAGCCACCTAGTTATGTTAAATAATTCTATTAATAGTATTTGAATATTAATAAACGTATTTTTTATTTTAATATGTTTAACTTTATTTGTCTATTCTATTAGTTATATAGCGGGTTTATTGTCACTCATTTTAGGGTTAGATACCTTATTTGGGGTTAGAAATTTCGAGGTCCTATCTTTGGATCTAGCTTTAAACTATTCAAAATATATATTAAGTCATATTTTATTGTTTATCTTAGCAACTGTTATTATAAAATTGGTACTTAATAGTAATAGTTTTAAGGAACTTTTGAGGAATTTAGGTTTATTATTATTAGCTTTGTTTAACTTAGCTTTTTTCTCTATGATTTATACGGTGATCTTAGGTGATTTAGTTTTACCTGTCTTAAGTGTTACATTAAATTTATTTGATTTAGATTTGGGTATTTTAAAAATGGATAAAAATCAACCGAGCCCAGACCCTCAACCGAACCATAACCCTCAGCCTGATCCTCAACCGAACCATAACCCTCAGCCTGATCCTCAACCGAATATGAATCCTCAACCGGGTCAGAATCCTGAATCTAACCAGAATCCTCAACCTAACGACAATGATCAAAATCGACCGGAGTTGAATAATCCTCAACCTGTCCAACTTAGCATTGAAGATAAGATTAAAGTATGTCATAAAGAGGTGCGATATAAATATAGACTGAAGAGTCCTAATGGACCAGTAGATCCTGATATTACAAATGGAGGTGATAATTGTCAGATGTGTACTATCATAAACAAGGTAAAGTTTAAAATGAATGATAAAGATATTAAACGTAGTAATAACATTTTATTTAAAAATGGAAAGCTACACGACTTATCGGATGATGAGGGTGAACTTGTACGTAAGTATCTTAATAAGATTAACTACGATGAAACCTTTTCAATAAAAAAACATGATGGTATAGAAAATGAAAAGTTAGGAGCTACAGCTCAAAAGGCTGCAAACGGAGATCTTTTAATGAGAGGAGTATCTGGAGATAAATATGTATCTTGTTTACATAATAAACCCCAATTAAATAATGTAAAGACTACGTTAGAGCAATATCACGATAGCCATCTTAGAGAGGAAGCAAGATCGAGATAAAATTTCCTTACTGAAGTAGAGTAGTACTTTATAAAAGTAATAGAAAATTTACTAAAGGTAAAATAATTTTTTTAGCCTCGAGGTGAACATTTCAATGTTAGGTTTAATCATATCTTAAATCGTAAAGCTCCATTAGCAAAACCTGGTAATGTGCTTTATTATGATAAAGGTAAATTCTTACGTAACATTAACTTATTTTTAATTCTGAAATTTAGGATAATAAACAATAAAAGAAAAAAAAAAAGTTGATGGAGCCCCTTGGTGGTAGGTGTAATCTCTCCGCCTAATCCATCAACTAAGGCATGTTAACCTAATGGTAAGGTATAGTACTACGGATACTAATATTATGAGTTCGAATCTCATACATGCTTATTTCCTTCCTTATTTATAAGTAAGGTACGAGTGCTACTATTTCAAAAAAATAAACAAAAAGAATTAAGTGAGATTGTTGTTACAACTCATATCATTAATAATAGTAAAGTATTATTTAACACTAGTATTTCTACTTATAAAAAATTTATTATAGATATAACTAATCTAGGTAAGTTCCCTATTTTATCTGATCATTCTAAAGAGATTATTATCAAGATATGATATTTATAGACCTTGTTCGTGTATTAGTTGTAAAAGTCAAGGATAATGTTTTGTAAAAGGTTATATTAAAAATAATTTTATTTATAGTTTACTTTTTTTTACGAGGTTTTCGGTATAAACCTGAAAATTTGAAAATAGTTTAAGTATAATACTACTTATTAATAAATTTAGTTATTTCTAATTAAATAAATTAATTCTCATTAGCTCAATAGGTAGAGCAGAATACTTCTAATATTCAGGTTTTTAGTTCGAGTCTAAAATGGGAATTCTAGTGTAATAAAAAAGGGGGGGGATAAAGAGTTTAGCCTACGATCTATAGTCTAAGTTTTAATGGTTGTATCTTATCCGGATAAGTAGTAAGGGGTCATATTAACTTTAATAAGATATATAGATAAAGGATATCACAAATTGAATGGTAAATAACATATACTTTATTATAATTACGGCAGTTGAAAATGCTGCAGGCTGACAGGAGGTATATTATAAGGGACGATACCATTAATAAAGCGGGGCAGGGGCTTATTCTTACACTGCTTAATTGCGGCGTACGGTCAGATAAAATAATTTATAATTTTAAATATAAAAAATGAATATTACCTTGATACTTTTTTTAATCGGAATTTTAGGTTTCGTATTAAATAGAAAAAATATTATATTAATGCTTATTTCGATAGAAATAATGCTATTATCTATAACATTCTTAATATTGTTAAGTTCACTTAATATGGACGATATAATTGGCCAAACTTATGCTATTTATATAATAGTTGTAGCAGGTGCAGAATCTGCTATAGGTTTAGGTATTCTAGTTGCTTTCTATAGATTAAGAGGAAGTATCGCAATAGAATATAAATAATGTATTTAAGTTTAATAATCTTACCTTTATTAGGGTGTATAGTGTCTGGCTTTTTTGGTAGAAAAGTCGGAGTGAAGGGTGCACAATTAATCACATGTTCATGTGTAATAATTACTACAATATTATCAATATTATGTTTTATCGAAGTAGGTTTAAATAATATTCCTGTTACAATAAATTTATTTAGATGAATAGATAGTGAATGATTTAATATCATTTGAGGTTTTCAATATGATAGTTTAACAGTATCAATGCTAATACCAGTATTGATAATTAGTTCTTTAGTTCACATATATTCAATAAGTTATATGAGTAGTGATCCTCATAATCCTAGATTTTTTAGCTATTTAAGTTTATTTACTTTTATGATGATAATACTTGTAACAGCTAATAATTATTTACTAATGTTTGTAGGGTGAGAAGGTGTAGGAGTTTGCTCATATCTATTAGTTAGTTTTTGATTTACCAGAATAGCGGCTAATCAAAGTTCTATTTCAGCTTTCTTAGCTAATAGAGTCGGGGATTGTTTTTTAACTATAGGTATGTTTGCTATATTATGATGTCTAGGTAATTTAGATTATGCTACAGTATTCTCATTAGCCCCTTATATTAATAGTAACGTGGTTATTGTTATAGGTATATGTTTATTAATAGGTGCAATGGCTAAAAGTTCTCAAGTTGGTCTTCATATTTGATTGCCTATGGCGATGGAAGGTCCTACTCCCGTTTCAGCATTAATACATGCAGCTACTATGGTAACGGCTGGTGTATATTTATTAATGCGTAGTTCACCCCTGATTGAATATAGTAGTACTGTATTACTATTATGCTTATGACTAGGGGCAATAACTACCGTTTTTAGCTCTCTTATCGGTTTATTTCAGCAAGATATTAAGAAAATAATAGCGTATTCCACGATGAGTCCCTATTTGAAGGCTCAAAAATATATTGTTTATTATAATATATTTAGGCATCTAACTATATGCGTTGACGCTGTGTTTATATCATACCTAAATATAGCCAATTCGCAGATAACCAAAGCTTGTGATTATTTATGCCAGCTGCTGCTTCGCAGAAGCCATAATCACTGTAATTTCAGGTTTTTTAGTTCATCTACCATTATATGGTTATATCTGTACATTATGTCTGGGTTAATAAGATGAAAATTTGAAATTATTAGTAAGTTAGTAGGAATCTCAGAGACCATACGTTGGACGTTAATCTTTTTTAAATTAAAATTAATTAATTTTAATTTAATGTCAAAATCATTTATCGATGATGCGCACGCTCCGTACGCTGCAGCTGTTTCGTTGCAGCCTTCGCCTAAAAACCACATGGATAAACCTTTACCCCAATCATCTTTATTAAAAAAAAAACCTAGCTTCTTAGTATTTAGTAGAAAAATGTCTACAAAGATAAGAACTGATAGTTTAAACGAGGCTCTCAAAGCCAAAAAAGATCTTGCCTTTAACGAGTGATTAGCTGGATTAATAGATGGAGATGGTAACTTCGCATTACCTAAAAATGGAAATCACCGTTTTGATATAATTATGGATGCTAGGGATAAAAAAGTTTTATTTTTAATAAAACAAAAATATGGGGGATCTATAAAAGAAATTTCAAATGGTCATGCACTTAGATATAGGTTAAGAAATGAAAGAGGTTTAACTTCATTAATACATGATATAAATGGATTAATTAGAAACCCTACGCGGTTATTACAAATGTCTAAGCTATGTAGAAAATTCCATATCGAATTAAAGAACTATGAGGATCTTACATTTGATAATGGATGATTTAGTGGGTTTATTGATAGTGATGGTTCAATATACTATAAGGAGTCATCGTGACAAGTTTTTATCGGCATAACTCAAAAAAATAAATTCTTATTAGATCCTTTAATTCTATTATACGGAGGAAGGATAGATGTTTGTGGTCCTAAAAGAGAAGGATTTGAATATGTTATTTATAGAAAGAGACAATTAATGAAGTTAATATATAAATATTTTAATAAATATCCTTTAAGGACAGAAAAAATGAAAAGAGTTAATTTAATAGAACAATTTTATTTAGTGAAATTAAATGAAAAAAACGAAGATGACTGAGCCGAAAATTTGCAAAAATGAGTTAAATTCAAAGATAAATGAGAAAACTTTCGAGATTAATAAAGAAATGGCCCGATTTATACAAGTACAAAGTGTAGTTTGCTTCTAATTGCAATCGAAATTCTTATTTTAACAGGTCTAAAGATGGTTAGAAGTACGGTGGATGTTTATCTCGAGGTATTGGGTGGTGGTGGTTTTTTAAAAAAACCTGAGTATTGTTGTAGCTATCCTTCTCCATACTTAACATATAAGGGTGAGCAAGATGATGTGAAAAATTTGCATTCTATGAAGTTCAGTGGATTTAATCCTGAATCTATTGGTAAAGTAGGAATAGAAATCAATAATTTTCTTTCTAAAAACTCGCAGTTACACTTATACGATTATAATACATTTATTTTGGAGATAGTTGATAATATAACTATTGCAGATACAATTCCATTAACGATAGGAATAATAATTATATTATCTTGTGTAATAGCAAGCATTATTATAACTTTAATTCTATACATGGTACCGTGGTGAAGGGTCAATGGTCATCCTGTAATGCCTGGCCCTTATCATGGTCAAGAAGGGAGACCTTATTGAAAAAATAGTCCTAAGCCTAATACCCTTGAACCTCCAGTAAAACCATCAGGTCCTAATCCTGCTCCTTTTCCTCCTAAAGACCCTGGAAAATAAGATGATAACTAATACATAATACGGATACATTATATAGGGGTTATCGCGCTTTATATATTATCTTCAACATTCTGTATATAATTAGTAATTAGTAATTAGATAACTAGTAATGAAGGTAGTAGCTCTATCGCGACTAACACCGTGCGTATTATAACATGCAACTAGGTATGATGGTAGTGGGTATAGGATTATCTTCTTATAACATAGCTTTATTCCATTTAATAAATCATGCTTTTTATAAAGCATTATTGTTTTTAGGTGCGGGTAGTGTTATTCATGCTGTAGCTGATAATCAAGACTTGCGTAAATATGGAGGATTAATAAATTATTTACCCTTAACATATTCAGTTATGCTTATAGCAAGTCTAAGTTTAGTGGCTTTCCCTTTCATGACAGGTTTTTACAGTAAAGATTTTATTCTAGAATCTGCTTATGGACAATTTAGTTTTTCGGGGGTAGCAGCTTATATAGTGGCTAGTGTAGGTGCAGTATTTACAACTTTATATTCTGTTAAAGTTTTATATTTAACTTTTTTAGCTAACCCTAATGGTCCTAGATCTTATTATAGACTAGCTATTGATAACTTGTTTAGTAACCCTAAAAGTTACAAACCAGCTCATGAGGGTGACTTTTTCTTAACTTTACCTTTAGTTATACTAGCTTTATTTTCCATATTCTTTGGGTTTATTACTAAAGATGTATTTATAGGTATGGGTTCTAGCTTATTTATAGATAATAGTTTGTTTATTCATCCTATGCATGAAATAATGATAGATACTGAATTTGCCGTTCCTGTCTTATTCAAATTATTACCTTTCATATTTACTGTATCTTTTAGTGTAATAGCCTTAACTTTATCTGAATTATTATCTGAATTGGTTATTTATTTTAAATTATCTAGATTAGGTTATAATATTTTTGGTTTCTTTAATCAAAGATTTTTAATTGAATTTTTTTATAATAAATATATTACAAATTTAATTCTTATTTTAGGTGGGCAAATTACGAAGATTTTGGATAAAGGTAGTATAGAGTTGTTTGGACCATTTGGGTTAGAAAAAGGTTTAGTAAGATTAAGTAAAAATATATCATATTTAAGCACAAGTCATGTTACGACTTATGCACTATATATTTTAATTGGTTTTGTTACATATTTATTCCATTATCAGTGTGAGTTTAGTTTACCGCTGATTTTAATAATTATACTCCTATTGATGGTTGGTAATGGAGAAAATAGCGCAGATATTTCGTTTAGCCATGCAAATTATTATGATAATAAAGAACTAAGAAAAAAAATCCTCTAATTCATAACAATAAAAGGATGTTTTCTACATCTGCTTCTTTTTTATATCCTGATAACTCCGGCAATGATTCAGGATCAGGGGGTAACTCCGAAAAGGGTTCTGGATTAGTGCCAAGAACTCATCCTGATGCTATAAAGAAAGAAGAAGAGTATAATAATGCTCTAAGTAATAGAAGTGGTTTAGGAGATGAATATGGTAGACTTAACGATGAGCACTCGGCATTGCAAGATGCGGATTGCCCGGACTCGGATGAAGAGCGAGAACTTACGGAATCCCTCGATTGCAAAGGTAAGGAGTTAAAGAACGCGGACAATGCACTCGCCAAATGCCATGAGGAATATAAAAATCTAACTGGATTAGACCTTGATGGTGCGGAGAACTGACCCAATAGTTGACCTAGTGAGAGAGGTGACTTCGCCGATAATTATTTTAATGAAGATACTAATACTACAGATAGCTCTTCTGGTTTACCTGCCACTACTTTCGAGCTACCCGAAAAATCCTCTGATGAAAAAGATAATGAGAACAATTACGATAATAATAAGCGTTCTAGATCTGAGAGTCCTGAAGAAGAGGAAAATCCTGAATCAAAAAAACAAAAAACTGAATATAATGATGAAGATAATGAAAATAAGGGTGATGAAGGTGGTGATGATAGTGATGGTGGTAATGATAGTGAAGGTGGTGATGGTAGTGACGGCGTGGGTGGAAACGATGGCGGTAATGGTAGCGGTGGTGATAGCTCTTCAAATGGTGAGAATCCTTCTGATTCAAACAGAGTAATAGTATGTGAACCCGGTAAAGAGTATGAATTAGAATATGAAGAAGAAGGAGTTTACGATTACGATTTAGATTTAGATTTGGATTGAGATATGTTAACTAATATGTCGCCCGTGACTCCGGAAATAGGTTGAATGGACTTATTAAAAAGTTTCTTTGATTTATTTTAGTTTAACTTTTTTCCTTTAATAGGTTTATTTAAAGATTCTCCGTTGGGATAATATGATATGTTGTGAGTGGTGGATATTAAAATAAAAATCTTAAAAGAGATGATAATTATAATATTTACTTAAAAAAAAATGGCAATTATTATTTAATAAAAGGTGTGGGCTGCTGGCTGCTTGGTTAACAATAGTTATATCTGCGGTCTGGTTGCTCCAGCTTGTTATAATTACGTTTAGTTAAGCTGGCGTAATATATAGGAGGCGCAGTAATTAAATAAGTTAATTGTAGTGTATATTAATACAATTTGAAGATTAATTGTATGAAATAATATACGGGTAAGAGGTGGGGATTTAAACAGCTAAGTCAATCATATGCTACTTTGTACAATATTACGTACAGTACATTATAGTATGGTTATACTCTTAGCAGTTAGTACATTAATATCAAAATAAAACTATTATTAAATATAACAATATATTATAAAGTCATAGATTGGAGTTCAGTAGGCTTTTGTGGTTTGGTTTAATGATCTTTATTAATTTTCATCTTATTTTATTAAAAACAAACACATGAGAATATTAAAAAGTCATCCTTTATTAAAATTAGTTAATTCGTATCTTATTGATGCATCACAACCAAGTAACATTAGTTATTTATGAAACTTCGGTTCTTTATTACTAGTTTGTTTAGTTATACAAATTATAACAGGTGTAACTTTAGCTATGCATTATAGTCCTAATGTATTAGAAGCTTTTAATTCTATAGAGCATATTATGCGTGACGTTAATAACGGATGATTAGTACGTTATTTACATAGTAATACAGCATCTGCTTTCTTCTTTTTAGTTTACTTACATATAGGAAGAGGAATGTACTATGGATCATACAGAGCACCAAGAACATTAGTTTGAGCTATAGGTACAGTAATACTTATACTTATGATGGGTACAGGTTTCCTGGGTTATGTTTTACCCTATGGTCAAATGTCTTTATGAGGTGCAACAGTTATTACTAACCTTATAAGTGCCATACCATGAATTGGACAAGATATTGTTGAGTCAATAAATATTACAGTAATTATTAGTTTATTTATTTTTGTTTTAATTTTATTTATATATTTATTTTCATTTAATAAAGAGATTATGAGTTTATGTCTACCTACAATAGGTATTATACACAAAAATGCCTTAAAAAAAGGTAATAAGGTATTAAGATCTAATAAAGAAGAATATATTTCTATTCCTTCGTCTTTTTTAGCTTTTTTAGTTGGATTGATAGACGGAGATGGGTATATTCAAGTAACTAGAACACCTAAAGGTTTTATAGCCATAAAGTTAGTTATATCGCTTCATTTAGAAGACATTTCTACCTTAGAATATATTCATTCAGTTTTAAAAATAGGAAAAATAAATGTATATAAGGATTTAAGAAGTCCAACTTGTAAATTAGTAATTAATAGAACTGATTTACAAGAAGTAATGTTTCCATTGCTTATATATAATAATCTTTTTTTTTTAACTGATACTAGAATTAATCAATTTAATTTATCTATGTATATACTCAAAAATGATCTCAAGACGTATAATGAGATTCCTGATATAACAAATATACCCTCCGTTTTTGAAATACCTAAAAATCCAAGGGATTACACCTTATTACCTTTTTTTAAAAATTGAATTGTGGGATTTACATGTTCAGAAGGTTCTTTTTTCATTAAAAGTAATAATGATGGTTGTTTTCAATTAAAACAAAGAATACATACTAATTTATTTGAAGCTTTTAAGCTGATATTTAATACAGATAGAGCAATAAATACTTCAAATAATTATGCCCAATTTGGTGTTAGTTCTAAATGTGATATACAAAAAGTTATAAAATTCTTTTCATTTTCAGGTTTACACCCTTTAATTGGATTAAAATATATTCAATATATGAAATGACTAAGTAATTTACATAAAAGTCCACGTTATGCTAACTTAATTTATCCAAATAGTATATAGTATATCATACTATGCTTAAATAAGATGTAAACATTAATAAATAAATTAATAATTGTAATGGGCTCCTTAAAATAATAGACTTCTAATTAAGGCAATACAAGCTCTCTATTATTTTAGAGGTAAATGGGGAAAATTACAAGGACATTTAATAAGTTATCTCCGATTTATTAGATTATTTGTAGCGAAGTTTAATTCGGTACATATAATGAATTAAAAACGTTCAACGACTAATGAGTGAGTTATACCAACAATAAGCTCGACACGATACCCCCAAAACCTTTTAATTAAGGTTTAAGACATAGTCTAAATACACCCTTAAGGGTGTAAGTATAAATTAAATAATATACGTAAAAATTTGTCATATGAGGAGGTTTTTCTGTGAATAATGCAACTTTAAATAGATTTTTTGCATTACATTATCTTTTACCGTTTATATTAGTAGCTTTAGTTTTAATGCATTTAATAGCACTTCACGATACAGCAGGTTCAAGTAATCCTTTAGGTATTTCAGGTAATTATGATAGAATAACATTTGCTCCTTATTACTTATTTAAAGATTTAATTACTATTTTTATCTTTATTTTTGTTTTAAGCTCATTTGTTTTCTTTATGCCTAATGTGTTAGGGGATAGCGATAACTATATTATGGCGAATCCTATGCAAACACCTGCTGCAATTGTGCCTGAGTGGTATTTATTACCTTTCTATGCTATATTAAGATCTATACCTAATAAATTATTAGGTGTTATTGCTATGTTTAGTGCAATATTAGCCATAATGTTGTTACCTATAACAGATTTAGGTAGATCAAAAGGTTTACAATTTAGACCTTTAAGTAAATTTGCTTTCTGAGTTTTTGTGGCAAATTTCTTAATCTTAATGAAATTAGGAGCTTGCCATGTGGAAACTCCTTTTATAGAATTAGGACAATTAAGTACAGTTCTATATTTTGCTTATTTTGTATTAATTGTACCTGTAATTAGTTTAATTGAAAATACTTTAATAGATTTATCTTTAGCTGCTGATTCAAATACAGGATTACATTTCGTTTATAAAAGTAAAGGGAAGCAAATCTAATTTAACTGTTAAAAGAAATTTTTCTACTACTAGTTCTAGAAGAATGCCGGGAGGTGAGCTGGCAATGGCTCAAGCTCCAAATGTATTTCTAGATCCAAATGTGGCAGCTGCTGCTCTACTTAGTGTGGTAGCCCTCCTTACTTTTGCTATATAAATGGCCAATGCTGCTATACAGCAGGCCGCGGATCTCTCCTGCATAGAGAGTGTAGAGTGAACAGAGGTAGCCCTCGAGATCTTAGATATATTTGATGATGAGATACCAGACTAGATATTAGCAGATATGCTCGATTATGATCCGGATGATAGAGAACGGCGTCTACTCCGAATTATGTTGATAATCTACCAAATACACCTGAACCTATTAATAATCTAGCCTCGGTGATTCAAAACCAGTCTTCTCCTATAATGGATGCATTTACAAATTCGGTAAATGTATTGGAATCGTCAGGGAACTATATAAGTAATAACTCTCATCTTTTGAACAAATTTGTTCATAAATCAATAAGAGAAATACATCATCTTATGACCAATAATCATGATCTTCTTCGTGAAATTTCGAGAAAATTATACGGTATATCGGAAAAGGTAGAGGCTGGATCAGCACTTTGAGAGAGTCATCCTGAATTACATGAGAGTTTTCAGACACTATATAATAATTCAGTCTATTTGACAACTGAAATAAATAGTTTATTTAGAAATTCAATGAATAATCTAGGGATCTTACAAGGAGTTATAGCTAGACATCGACAGGGGTAATTAGAAAAAGGGGGGTTTTTTAATTTTACTCAATTTTATAGTACTTAGTAATTAGCTTAATTAATAATATTTATTTAGATAATTTTTATCGTAAAAAAAAATAACACACGCTATCTTAATTTGTATGTAGTAATAAATATTTATTGATAATTCTTTGCTGAATTACAGTACTGCGTACTGCGTACAAAAAAAAAGGGTTTTATTGAGTGATCGTTGTTAGCTGCAACCAGGTAGACTATGCCTCATTCTATTAAAAAAAAAATGTTCATAATGTTATATTATTTTTATAGAATAAATAATAATGTTATTATAACAAAAATAGGAGTATATAATATATATTGTATATATTATATATGGATTATGAAGTAAATGGTTTACACTTTGATTGCAAATCTTAAGTAATAGGTTCGATTCCTACATAATCTTAATTAAATTTACTAATTATCTTAAATGGCTTAACAGGTAAGATATGTCTATATATATATAGATACCTTCAGAAAAGGTTAGTGAATCGGTAGAGGCTGAAAGTTATACATCATATTCGTCCCAATCTAGAGTTATATCTAGTTGGGTTGAGCGATGATTTTTATCAACTAATGCTAAAGATATAGGTACGTTGTATCTAATCTTTTCACTGTTTTCTGGGTTACTAGGTACAGCTTTTTCTGTATTAATTAGAATGGAGTTGAGTGGACCAGGTGTTCAATATATAGCAGATAATCAATTATATAATAGTATTATTACAGCTCATGCATTATTGATGATTTTCTTCATGGTTATGCCCGCTTTAATTGGTGGTTTTGGAAATTTTTTATTGCCAATATTAGTTGGTGGTCCCGATATGGCATTCCCAAGACTAAATAATATAAGTTTCTGACTATTACCTCCTAGTTTACTGTTATTAATATTCTCTACATGTATAGAAGGAGGTGCAGGTACAGGTTGAACTCTTTATCCTCCTTTATCTGGTGTGCAAAGTCATAGTGGACCTAGTGTTGATTTAGCTATATTTGCATTGCATTTATCAGGGGTAAGTAGTTTATTAGGTGCAATGAACTTTATCGTGCGCGGCGCGGGTTATCTAGTCAAGTTATTCAATAACCTATACTTCTCAATCGTATTGGCAGATATTGGGTTAGGTAAGCGGGAAAGCCGCTTGCTGAACATAGCATCCCAATTAAAGGATTTACTATTTCCTAAGCTACTACAGAATAGTAATGTCCGAGCTGTTCCATCTATGGTTAAGGTTATACTACCTAAAGTCTATTATCTAGTGCTCTCGCTTCATGGAGTTTATCTTGGTAGTTATGGGATATATAAACGTTCTACGGATTTGTGATGAAGGTCTAGTAGATGAGAAACGTTTACACGCCTTATACTAAATAAGGTTAATGGTAAGAATGGACAACCTAAGGATGGTGTTTGAACTAGAATAGCTACCGTCGGATTGCCTAAGGGAAGTGATTCCTATGGTAACAGAGTAACCATAGTACCCGCTAACGCTAGAGGTAACACTCTAGGATGGGGAAGGGTTGCAGCGAAAACATTTTCTGGAAAAATTTATTACAGTACAGGATGTACTAGGACTGAAGTCAAGGTAATAAAGAAGCTAGAAAATTTACATCAAAGAAGTAAGAAATTTCCTAACGCAGTTATTGATAGAGATCTATTTAACTTGGTGTGTGATGTTGATTTCCTTACTATAGCTTATAATAAGCTTAAGAGTAAGCCAGGTCAAATGATCCCTGGTGTAAACCCTGAAACCTTGGGCGGAATGTCAATGGATGTTCTAGTGGAGTTGTCAAACTCTTTGAAATCTAGAACGTTTCATTTCTCTCCAGGTAGGCGTATTCATACTCCTAGGGGCTCTGGAGGTACTAAATCTTTGACTATAGCTCCACCGAGAGATAAATTGATTCAAGAATGTATGCGTATGATTCTAGATGCGATCTTTGAACCAGTCTTTTTAGACTGCAGTCATGGTTTTAGACCGTCTAGAGGATGCCATACTGCTCTTAAATCGATCAAAGCGCAGTTCCAACCATCTGTTTGAGTCATTGAAGGAGATATATCTCAGTGTTTTCCTAATATTAATCACCATAAACTTATGGGATTGATAGAATCCAAGATTTTGGATAGAGAATTCACAAAGCTTATCTGAATGAGTTTAAAAGCAGGTTATTTTGAATTCAATGTTTATTCGAATAATATAGTTGATACTCCTCAGGGATCTATAATCAGCCCAATTCTTTCCAATATTTTTATGCACCAATTAGATTCGTTTATAATGGATCTAAAAAGTAAATTTGATGTTGGTTCGAAATCCAGGTCGACACCTTTGGCTAATTCGCTAATGTATGGGATAAGAGAAGCTAAGAAGAAGGGGGACATGACGCATGTACTTAAACTTTCGAAAAAGCTTCACTCTATTGAATGAAGCCAATTCGCAGACCCTTTATTCAAGAAACTTACTTATGTTCGACATGCAGACGGTTGAGTTTTAGGAGTTAAAGGATCCTATGCGGATACTGTTAAAATCTTAGACTCGGTACGTTCTAAACTGGATGAATTGGGGCTGAGTGAATCTAAAACTAAAATCACCAATCTTAACAAGTCTTATGCGTTATTTTTGGGTGTAAAATTTTTTAGATCTAGAACTTCTACATATCTTTCTAACGTAAGTGGTAAAGGTTCTAGTTTATTTAAAAGAAATACACGAAAATTAAGATTTGAAGCACCGTTGAATAAGATCTTGAAGAAACTAGAGTCAGCCGGATTTTTTGATGGTAAAAAGTCAACTCCTAAATTCGTCTGACTTTCTCTAGAGCATCGTCAGATTATCCGTCAATATAACGCAGTCTTTAGAGGATATCTTAACTATTATAATTTTGTTCATAACTTTAGTAGATTGGTAAGTATTCTTAACTTTATACTTAAAAGTTCATGCGCAAAACTAATAGCAGCTAAATTCTCATTAGGAAGACAGGCCAAAGTTTGGTCCACAATTGAGTTGTATTCATGTTAATAGCAAAGGAATAGAGATACGTTTTCTACAACCTAGCTATAAACCTACCTAAGGTAGGCTTTTCTGGCCGGTTCTTTCTTTACAGGGTAACTTATCGCTGGCATCTTTGGATGGTTTAGCATGTACAGTTTACCATTCAGACTATAAAGTTTAAATGCACCACGTGATACACTTAAAGGATCTAAATCCTAAACTAAGCTTGGTTGACAAGCTTCTAGAAGACAGATTCCTCTGTGCAGAAGTTGTCATATGGCCCGTTTGAGAGGGTTTCATACGGTGGCCTTAAACATTTTTTCTTGTGTTAGATTTTATCATTATTACCGCCTTAATTGGGTAAACAATTAATACTATATTTTCCTAGACCTCTAGCAATTATAATTTATGTGATTTCAACGCATAAAGATAGAACTTATGAGACTTTCGCTATTATCAAGGGTACATCGTCTTGCTCAACAATGGATCCTTAAAAAGTTGAGTCTGTTATAGACTACCGACCCTCTGATATTTGTCTTAATAATGTCGAAGTTGACTTGTCGAAAGAAAATATTAGTATTCTTATCTCAGAAGAAGGTAGCCGTATGAGAGGAGGGACGGTCTATTTTCTGATATTATAGAACCTACGTTTGAGGATATATTAATTAATAATATGGCCACGAATTTAGCCAACTATATAGAAAATGGTAGTATTTCTATCCTTACTTCTAATGATAATCACAGTCTTTGTACTGAAATCGTAAAGCGTATTCAAGAAGGTGAGAATGTTACGATAGTGTCGAACACATTTTCGTCGGATAAATTCTCAATTTTTAGTTCCAAACCTAACACTACCGATTTAGACGTAGATCGTTAAAGTGTTGAGATTTCAGATCCGGAAAGGGGGGGGAGGTAGGGTTGATTAACATCAGTAAGAAGTGTGTAGGATCCTTTATATAAGGATCGAGGAAAGATTGTTATAGTTAGAAAGCGTTAATCCCCTAACTTTACCGTGATGAAATGAAGTTGCTAACGAACCAAGCAAATTAGAGAATACCGAAAAATGGAAGGAATGACACATATATGTCATCATTCAAAAAGCCTGGCCTGAATTGCTAAATACCCTCTATTTGGCTGAGTATTATGATAAATCTTCAGTCAAAGAAAAAGGTTGAGGCTTGGCGTAATGTCGTTGAGGATTCGGCCTTATCGACTATTGATATCTTTGATCAAGACGAGCTTATTGGTACCGATATAGCAAATCTGTTTAAAGAAGAAAAGGACGATAAATATTAACATTTCATTTTAATTAAGTTGCTTTATTAATTTTTGTTTGGATTATGTTTACTCCTGGGTGTAAAGTTTTCGTGGAGAGCCTAGTGATATGAAAGTATCCCGCTGGGTTCGGGAAAGAGGCATAGCATGCTATAAGGGTTAGGTATTGTATCATTAATAATCAATTTCTAGAAAAGATTATTCGATGATATATAGTATATAATTCATATAGTACCTATGACCTTAGTTCATACTACGATAATGAATATGAGAAGTCCTGGTATAAGATTACACAAATTAGCTTTATTTGGATGAGCTGTAGTTATAACAGCAGTGTTATTATTATTATCTTTACCAGTTTTAGCCGGTGCAATTACTATGCTTTTAACTGATAGAAATTTTAACACATCATTCTTTGAAACAGCTGGAGGTGGTGATCCTATTTTATTCCAACATCTTTTCTGATTCTTCGGTCATCCAGAAGTGTACATTCTAATTATACCTGGTTTTGGTATAATAAGTACAACAATATCCGCTTATTCCAATAAATCCGTATTTGGATACATAGGTATGGTTTATGCCATGATGTCCATTGGAATATTAGGATTTATCGTTTGAAGTCATCACATGTATACTGTTGGTTTAGATGTGGACACAAGAGCTTATTTCACAGCTGCTACATTAATAATTGCAGTACCTACAGGAATTAAAATATTCTCATGATTAGCTACATGTTATGGAGGTTCTATTAAATTAACTCCTTCTATGTTATTTGCATTAGGATTTGTATTTATGTTTACAATTGGAGGGTTAAGTGGTGTTGTTTTAGCTAACGCATCATTAGATATAGCGTTCCACGATACTTACTATGTTGTAGCGCATTTTCATTATGTATTAAGTATGGGAGCAGTATTTGCTATGTTTAGTGGATGATATTTCTGAGTACCTAAAATGTTAGGTTTAACTTACAATATATTACTATCTAAAGTTCAATTCTGAATTTTATTCATTGGGGTTAATCTTACATTCTTCCCTCAACACTTCTTAGGATTACAAGGAATGCCTAGAAGAATAAGCGATTATCCTGATGCCTTCGCAGGGTGAAATTTAATAAGTAGTGTAGGATCACTCGTAAGTGTAACGGCTGCTTTCTTATTCTTAATTATTGTTTATTATCAATTAAGAAGAGGTAAGGCTGCAAGTAGAAATCCTTGACTAAGCCTCCAGTTTTATACTGATAGTCTACAAGGTTTTTTAAATAGATCAGCTATTAGTTTAGATTGATCTCTACATAGTCCACCTAGACCTCATGCTTTTTCAAGTTTACCTTTACAAAGTTTTTTAAATTTTTTAAAAAATCATTTAACTCTAAAAAAGCTAGTTTTAGCTGCAACTACGGCTATACTTTTTTTTATTTTTAGAAATTATTTACTCCCTGATATTATATTTAATATAAAATCCTTATCAAATGATCTTTATCCAATTTTGATACCTAAAGAGTTATCAGCTGGTATTTTATCCGGAGGTCTTAGATTACTTTTAAAAGGGCTTATAGATGAAGTATACGAAATATATTTTTTCCCTAAAAAAATGACGGCTAGCGCTGCTGATCTAATGAGACCTGAACAAAATTTATTTAAAGGTTCAGATGAAGCATCTGGTTCTGGTGAAGCATCTGGATCTGGTGAAGCATCTGGTTCTGGTGAAGCTTCAGGTAAAGGAGTTATAAGTCTTTCAGACTATGAAGATGAATCAGACATCTATGAAGATGAAGATAAAAATGAAGAAAGACCTTGTGCAGATCCTGAACCTACTTATGATGATCCAATTACTAAACTTATATATAGTAATGATAAGGCATTAATAGGTCAACCTAAAGAAACATTACAGGAGGTTATAGATAAAATGGATGAGATGAGATATTCATATATAGAAAAGCCGGTGCCTGCTTCAGAATCACAAATAAAGGTCCTAGATAGAAAAGAAAAAATATGTCTGGAAGAGATAGATAAAATAGACGCTGAAGAAAACCTAAAAATGGATAAAGGTAAAGGTAAAGAAAAATAAAATTAATTGTTTTTTTAGATGACGAATGTAGTATTATAGTTACTAGATCTGTTGTCCGATCAACATAAATAAATATGGTGAAACTCCAAATATCCTAAGTTTGGATACGTGGTGGTTATTTTAAAGCTAATATAAAAATAGACTGAAAAGTTACACTTATTAAATGTTATCCATTTTATATGTTAGATTTAGTGTATAGCCTGTTTGCAGGCCTGCATACCTAGTTAAATCAAGATATGTAGTATAGTATACATATATATGTAAGGTAAGGATAATAACGTTATGCTCTGCATATATTAAAGGATTTTTAAGAGATATAGTTTAATAAAAATAATAAGAAAAAAAAAAGCCTTACATATTTAGCTAATTCTACCTTAATTTATGTTAAATTTTTATTCAAATATTTGATATTTATTCTGCTCTTTGGCATTTAAAAGTTTATATTTAGGTTGACATGATGATATATGAACTTTTACATATTTTAGTCCCCAGTTATAAGCAATGTACTTTTTATTGAAAATTTATCTCACAATATTTGAGGTGATAATTTGAGATTATCTTCGGGTGGTAGTATCCAAGATAATTAAAATACGACGAGTAAATTGATATTTGTAGTGAACTTCGGCTTTAGTAAAACTGTAATTGAAACATGATTTAGTGATTAGACTCCCTGTGGTAGCAGGGAGGACCTCAGGGGGTATAGGTTAAGGTGAACTACCGCTTATTAAAATACCTTTAGTTTCATAATCTGAACCTTAGGTTCTTTATTCAGGTAAAGGTTCGTCCCTTAAATGTTCTATACAAGATACAGGAAATGAGACATCCACGGTTGATTGTGCACCCATGTGAGATAAAATTCTATATACTGTTTATAAGGGTATCAACTCCCCCCCCTGATTTAGAAAAGAACGTCGAACTTTTAAAGAAAATGAATGACCCTGCTATTAATTTTTCTTTGGAGGTGCAAAAAACCAGGATTCTGATATTACTGATGCGACGATATTCGCGAAAAATATCTCTACAATACTATCGCGGCATTCAGAAAATGCTAACGAGGTTTAGGGTAAAGATCAATGATTAAGTGCGTTACGTCATTATGAAGAGGATGAAAAAAGAAAATACTAAAAAATTAGATATAGCCAAGAGGACTAAACTTAAAATACAGAAAATCTCGAGGAACCGAGTTTTGATCGTGATATTGGTCTAAACCTAATTTTACTAAAACATATCTAAATAGTATAAAAGAAATAGCTTACAAAAGCGAAAATTCGAATGAAAACCTTTTTTTAAGGAATGGATTTTATGAGGGAATCTTAAAAGGATTATTAAAGACTACCCTTAAATCTTTTCATGGTGACGGACGTTTAAAGAAAAAAAAAATTGCTATAACTATTTAATAAGCTGAAAGAAAATAAAAAATAAATTTTTTATCTATAATACAAAACTTTTGACTAATGAGGGGATTTTTAAGGATATATTTTCTTTAAAAGGTGAGGCGGCGAGGTAAGGTAGAGGGAAAGTAGGCAGGACCTACTAGCACAATGGTTATTAAGCTAATCTCTTTTTACTCTCCACTCCTTTCTTTTTCCCTTTTTTTTTTTAATTTAAAATTTTCTATGTATTATTCTCCTACGATCATTTCATTAATTGAAGTTGTTTTGGTATTAGTTCCAGCCTTGGTTGGTATTGCTTATGTAACAATTGCAGAAAGAAAAACTATGGCAAGTATGCAAAGAAGATTAGGTCCTAATGTTGTAGGATATTATGGTTTACTACAAGCATTTGCGGATGCGTTAAAACTTTTATTAAAAGAATATGTAGCACCTACGCAGGCTAACATAATATTATTCTTTTTAGGTCCCGTAATTACATTAATTTTCGCCCTTTTAGGTTATGCGGTTATTCCATATGGACCAGGGTTAACAGTTAATGATTTCAGTTTAGGAATATACTATATGTTAGCTGTATCTTCTTTAGCTACGTACGGTATACTGTTGGCCGGTTGAAGTGCTAATAGTAAATATGCTTTTTTAGGTTCCTTAAGAAGTACAGCTCAATTGATCAGTTATGAATTGGTATTAAGTTCTGCTATACTTTTAGTTATTATGTTAACTGGTAACTTGAATCTTACTGTAAACACTGAATCTCAAAGAGCTATTTGATATGTACTACCTTTATTACCGATATTTATAATATTTTTTATTGGATCTGTAGCTGAAACTAATAGAGCTCCTTTTGATTTAGCTGAAGCTGAGTCAGAACTTGTTAGTGGTTTTATGACAGAACATGCTGCAGTAGTTTTTGTATTCTTTTTCTTAGCTGAATATGGAAGTATTGTTTTAATGTGTATACTTACAAGTATTTTGTTTTTAGGAGGTTATTTATTGATTAATAATTTAGAAATATTTAATATAAATATATTTGATATTATTCATTTTATGGTTATTTATCACCCTGTAGAAGATTTCAATTTATATTGAAAATATTATTATATTTATACAGAAAATTTTTTAAATAACTCTATTATAGATGGATTATTTTATGGATTAAGTCTAGGGTTAAAAAGTTCTATATTGATATTCGTTTTTATATGAGTAAGAGCTTCTTTCCCTAGAATACGTTTTGATCAATTGATGGCTTTCTGTTGAACAGTTTTATTACCTATACTGTTCGCTTTAATAGTTTTAATACCTTGTATATTATATAGTTATAATATATTCCCTGCTAATATATATTTACTATAATAAATAAACTCCTTTCTTTTTTTATATCATTATTATATAGTTATATATAATTTTAATAAAAATAATAACAATTAATTATATAATAAGTGATTTCGTTACGTTACGTAACGTAACGTAACGTAACGTAACCTAACCTTTAAGGATGATGTAGTTATATAATTGTCTTTCTTTTTATGACTTATAGTACTATTACTAGACTATTGTATACTACCTTTTTTTTATGACTATCTAATACTCTTAATTGTAATAGGTATACTACTATCAATACTAGTAGGTACCTGAGTTATTTTACTTAGCCAAAAAGAGACATTCATAGAATACATTGGCTATATATTTCACACAATGTACTATTAATAAAGCATAAGTTACCTTAGCAAAATTAGTAAAAGGTATTCCTCCGTAGTCTGCTAGGTACGAAATACTAAATACAAGGAACTGTTATTGGGGGTTACTGTTAAACAGTAACACTACCAGATATCAGGTGTTTGTTTTTCAATATCTTCAGCAATCTATCTCTGGTGTGATGTTTTACTGTAGCTAATTAGTGTACAAGTAAGGGTAGCTATTTCGTCCGGGTGTCTTTATTATATGTTTTGCTAATTATACCTATTATAGGAATATTTTTAATATCTACAATACATAGTTTTTATCCTGTAACAGTACCCAATGTAAAATCTATGGAGAAGGGAGAGGACGCCCGTCCGCATAAAACGTCTCGAAATTTTTCAGAGGGAGATGTTTTAAATGCAGATAATAAAGAATATTCTTTTTTTGATGTAACTTATTATAAGAAAATCGCTTTTATAACTACTATACTAAATGTTATAGTATCATTAATAATATATATGTTGTTTGACTTTAGCAATAATCAATTTCAATTTATACAAGAAAATTTGGATTTGAGTTTTTATGATATATATTTAGGGGTGGATGGCCTTTCAATATACTTTGTTTTATTAACAACAATAATAATGCCTATAGCGCTAGTATCTAATTGAAACTCAATAGTAAACAATATAAAATCCTACTTAATAATCATATTGCTCTTAGAAACTCTACTATTGGCAGTATTTTTAGTATTAGATGTACTATTATTTTATATATTTTTTGAAAGTATATTACCACCATTATTTATATTAATTGGTTTATTTGGATCAAGTAATAAAGTAAGAGCTAGTTTCTACATATTTTTATATACATTATTAGGATCTTTATTTTTATTATTATCAATATTAACTATGTCTTCAATAATGGGTACAACTTATTCGATGTTTTA
>Ga0207667_10000590_pt1 | contig 47123 bp, 92 predicted proteins | sample KBSCornC52_FD_184301 | JGI IMG/M metagenome (GOLD analysis project Ga0207667, IMG submission 184301) | Corn rhizosphere microbial communities from Kellogg Biological Station, Michigan, USA - KBS Corn C5-2 (SPAdes) (version 2) | ecosystem: Host-associated > Plants > Roots > Rhizosphere > Soil ... | reverse complement strand
TTAACGAATCATCTATACGCGCATTCAGCATCCGAAATTACGCCCGCATGGAGAAATCCAGAGCGGGCGTTTCCATTTCGCGCGCCCCTCAGCCACCCGCAGCGCCTAAAGCTCCCCTGCCGCGATAAAACGCGAGAGCGCTCATCAGGCGAGGCGGCGCGCGAAACCCTTGGAAATCCTTTGTAATTAGGAGCCCTCAAAACTGAGGCCTCCTCAACGCATGGGTCTGACGAATGTCCACCGACCAGCTCAAGTTACTCGCCCGCATGATCCGAGACGGTCAGGCCAAGATCGTTGAGAAGGGCGGCAAGATCGTTCCGGTGAGTTTGATTTGATGGCTGAAAACGTAGTCCAGCTACGCGATTGGAAGCGCCGCGAAGAACGCAAGGCAGCCATGGACAAGCTGGTTGCTGATTCATGGGCTGAGATTGCCCCCTGCGAAATGCCGCCCGTACAGCCGAACTACCAGGCACCATCGGATGACCCCGCGTGATCAAGACTGTTGAGATGCCAATTGACGGGTTGGAGTGGCGTACTGCCGTATGCTGCCCGGAGTACGAGGTAAGCGAACTAGGTCACATTCGCAGGCGCTTGCCTAACCGGAGGGGTATTCTTGATACGGCTCTCAGGGCTCCATATCGCAAAAGCGAAGACTGGTATGACCAATACGATCTATATCCACTTGAGGGTGAGCGGGTAAGGACCTCAGCCCATCAATTGGTTGCTGAGGCGTTCATTGGATCAAAGCCGTTTGATGACGCTCAGATCCGCCACTTGGATGGCAACAAAAGGAACAATCGACCCTCTAATCTTGCATGGGGAACTGCCGCCGAGAATGCCGCAGACAAATCACTGCATGGGACGCTTATGCTGGGCGATGACCACACGAATGCGAAGCTGAGTGTCGATCGAGTCAAGGAAGCCCGACGTCTCGCTTCTACGGGAGTTTACCGCAAGGACATCGCCAAGATGTTCAATGTTTCACGTCAAACGATCGACGATGCCGTCAATCGCAAAGTATGGGCTCACGTCGCATGACCCTAGCCGTATTCGACTTCACCTCGATCGCCCGCAAGCTCAACTGTCAAGAGCAGAAAGCCGACTTCGAGGAGAAGAACCCGAAGGCCGAGCCGAACAAGGTAGTTTGGCATCCTGTGTGGGGTTATGGGGCGCCTGTGCCGCTGGCTGACGGGTGCGGGAGCACTCAGGCTGGCCGCATCACCGGCGGCTCGTGTGAGAGCGTCACTATTGCGACGGCTGATTTGCCTCCATATTCTCCCTCGGATTTCAACGAAGCTGCCCGCAAATTCATGGCTGAGAACAGCAAGGGTTTCAATCTGCCTGACCTAAGGGATCGGGTTAAGTGGGCTGAAAGGCTCGCGCAATGTGCTCTGGATGCTTACAAGGTGAAGATCTGATGCGTAACCGGGTGACAAGTGGCTGAGCGTGGCCGACAGCCCGGATTCCGCATGTCGGATGAGCACCGGGTTAAAATCAAAAACAGCAATATCTTGAATGCGCTTATCGAGCACGTTCAGGGTGAGCGTGACATGAGTGCAACACAAGTATCCGCAGGCTTGGGATTGCTCAAGAAAGTGATGCCGGATCTAGCCGCCACGCAAATCTCAGGTGACGAGGATAATCCTGTTTCGATCCTCCACCGCATCGAGCGCGTGATTGTCAGCCCTTCAAATCAAGACGGCTAAGGTATTCGAGCCGCTACTGCATCCCTCCCGATACAAGGGGGCACATGGAGGGCGCGGCTCTGGCAAGTCCCATTTCTTCGGCGAGCTTGCAGTTGAGGACGCATTAAGGGCGCCAGGTGATTACGGCGAGGGTCTGCGGATGGTGTGCATCCGAGAGGTTCAACGCGATCTGACGCAAAGTTCCAAGCTGCTGATAGAAGACAAGATCAGGAGGCTAAGGCTTACGGAAGCTGACGGCTTCAAGATCTGGAATGACAGGATCGAACTTCCCAAGGATGGGGTGGCGATCTTCAAGGGTATGAAGGACTATTCGGCGGATTCCGTAAAGTCGCTGGAGGGCTTTCATCGGGCCTGGATGGAAGAGGCGCAATCGATCTCGGCGCGCTCGCTGTCATTGCTCAGGCCTACAATCCGCTCGCCTAGCTCTGAAATATGGGCGAGTTGGAACCCAACCCGCAAGAGTGATGCGGTTGATGATTTCTTTCTCGGCCCGCTTGGGCTGCCGAAGGGCGCAACGGTTGTCCAGGCCAACTGGCGGGATAATCCGTTCTGGACGGCCGAGCTCGAAGAAGAACGTAAGATCGAACTGGAGCGCTATCCAGAGCGCTACGACCACACTTACGAAGGCGGTTACGCGGCAGCCTTCGAGGGCGCCTATTACGCTGCAATGCTCTCAGAGGCCAAGCGACAAGGCCGCATAGGGGTTGTTACTGCTGACCCGCTGTTGCCGCTTCGAGCGTTTATCGACATCGGCGGCTCTGGCGCAAATGCCGACGCCTTCACCATCTGGGTTGTCCAGTGGGTAGGGCAGGAAATCCGCATCCTCGACTATTACGAGGCGGTCGGCCAAGTGCTGGCTGCTCACGTCGCTTGGCTGCGCAAGAGTGGTTATGAAAACGCCGTGCTCTATCTGCCGCACGATGGCGTGAACGAAAACAATATCACCGGCAAGCGCTACGAAGATCATCTTCGCGATGCCGGCTTCAAGGTTGAACCCCCGGTCAAGAACCAGGGCAAAGGCGCCGCGTCTATGCGGATCGAGGCTGTGCGTCGGCTTGGTCCCAAGATGTGGTGGAATGAAGCAACAACGGAATCTGGCCGGCAAGCGGTCGGATTTTATCACGAACGGAAAGACGAAACACGCAATGTTGGTCTCGGTCCTGATCATGATTGGTCGTCGCATGCTGCGGACTCGCTCGGCCTGATGGCTGTTTGTTACGAGGAGCCGGGCCGGGCTGCGAACTTCAACCGCTCGATCAATTACCCGCGCACGGCTGTAGCATGATCAATATATCAATGTGCCGGCGCGGCAGCGGGTGGCATGACCATCCCTGCAAATTTCCAATTATTGGGTTAGGTGTTATCTCAATTGGACAGTTGATTTTCCATTCCGCTCATCGCTATCCAGGCGATCCGGTGTGGACCGTTGAGACGATTGGCCTCTGATGCCTAAACTCTCCACGTCCGAGCTGCGCGCCCTGATCTCGACGCAGAAAGCGGACGCGCTTGCGGCCACTCAATCAGCCAAGCTGACCCTGGAGCGTGAGCGCAACGATCGCTATTACAATGGCGACATGGAAATGGATCTGCCGTCTGAAATCGGCAGGTCTAGCGCTATTTCATCCGATGTTGCTGATGTCGTTGAAGGGCTGATGCCGCACCTCATGGACATCTTTGCTGGCTCTGACGAGGTTGTTAGGTTTGAGCCGGTTGGACCGGAGGACGAGCAGGGCGCCCAGCAGGAAACCGACTATGTGAACCATGTGTTTATGCAGCAGAATCCTGGCTTCATGGTGATGTATTCATTCATCAAGGATGCGCTGTTGCTGAAGAATGGGATTGTGAAGGTCTGGTGGGACGAGCGCGAGGAAGAGGAAAAAGAGACCTATTACGATCTCAATGAGGATCAGTTTGCACTGCTGGCACAGGCTGTAATGCAGCCGGATAGCGGGTTGGAGATCATCGAGCATACGGTCAATAACGAAGCTGCCGAGCCCGCAGAGGCGGCTAGTTGATGAATGCTATGATGCCGCAGCCTGCGCAAATGCCCGCACCGGCGGCCTCCGCTGCGCCTCCTATGCCAACTGTAACGCATGACGTCACAATCCTGCGCACGCGCAAGTATGCCCAGGCCAAGGTTCTCGGCGTTCCCCCGGAAGAATTCGGCATCGAGCGCAACGCTCGCAACATCAAGGATTGCAACTACGCCTATCATGACATCGTAACCAAGAGCCGCGCTGAGTGGATTGCGGAGGGTTACGACGAAGCGCAGGTGATGAAGCTCCCGGAATACACGGGGCTTAATCAGGCTGAGACGATCGCGCGTGATACCGTCTACGAACATTCCCAAGCGGGTGGTTCGACCACCAACATTGCCGCTCAGATCGTTAAAGTCACCGAACACTATATTCGGATGGATTACGAGGGCAACAACAAGCCCAAGCTATACCAGGTCATCACTGGCGGCGACGATGGCGAGATCCTGACGAGGGACGGCAAGGAGGCGGTTGAAGAGTTCGACCAGATGCCATTTGCCGGGGCAACTCCGATTCCTGTCCCGCACAGGTTCTTTGGCAAGGCGATTGCCGATCTGGTGATTCCGATCCAGAAAGAGAAAACCGCGATGAAGCGCGGGGCTCTCGACAATCTGTATCTGCACAACAATCCGCGCGTTGAGGTGGCCGAGCAGAACGCCGGGCCGAACACACTGGATGATTTGCTGGTTTCACGGCCGGGCGGGATTGTCCGCACCAAGACAGCCGGCGGCCTTAATTGGCAGGTTGTTCCAGATATTACCGGCAGCATTTATCCGATGCTGCAATACCTCGATGCCGATCTGGAGGCCAAGACGGGCCTTGCCAAGCAGACGCAGGGTATCGACGCCAACGCGCTCCAGAACCAGAGTGCGACCGCTGTAGCGCAGGTGTTTTCAGCCTCGCAGATGCGGATCAAGCTGATTGCCCGCGTGCTAGCGGAAGGCGTGCGGGATATGTTCTCGCTGCTTCATGGCACGATCAGAAAGCACGGCTCGGAAGCGCAAACGGTCAGGCTTCGCAATCAGTGGGTTTCGGTCGATCCAAGGAACTGGAAAACCCGCAATGACATGACGATTGCGGTTGGGCTCGGCAACGGGTCCAAGACGCAGCAGTTCGCCCAGGTCATGGCGCTCGCGAATGTCCAGAAGGAGCTTATTGCCGGCGGCAAGGCTCACATGGTCATGGATGACAAGCTGTTCAACATGGCGACCGAGCTCTGCAAGATCATGGGCTACAAGAACCCCGATAGGTTCTTCTGTGATCCCAGCGAGAAGAACCCGGATGGCTCGCCGAAGTATCCGCCGCAGCCTCCGGCGCCCGATCCCAAGGTCATGGCGATCCAGGCCCAGGCGCAGAACGACCAGCAGGAACTGGCACTCAAGGCGCAGCTTGACAAGCAGAAGGCGCAGGACGCCGCCGAGCTGGCGCAGTTCAAGGCCGAGATGGATGCCAAACTGAAGATCATCGACGCGCATATGAAGGCGCTGGAGATGGAGCGCAAGGCCGGCGCGGACCAGCAAGCGCATCACGCCAAGATCGCCGAGACTGTCGTGGGTGTTGTTGCAGATGCTCACAAGCACGACATGGCAATGGCGCACGAGCAGCAGGTGCATGACCAGAAACTTGAGCAGGCCGATAAGGCACACGAAGCCAAGCTTGCGCAGATGAAACAGCAACCGAAGGGGAACGGTAAATGATGTGGCTGGCAATTTATCTGTACGCTATGGGCTCTACTGTAGTGTGGTGGTACGCCCGGAAACACGGTGAAAAGTCTTTGGGCAGCAAGCTCCTTGTCGCCGTGCTCTGGCCTGTTTTTATGCCACTCGTAGCGCTGCTGGGCTAGTTTTGATGGAAGCCAAGGGGAACGGTAAGTGAGCCACGAAACCGGCACGGGTCAAATCGCCAAGGCGATTGGGTTCGATGAAAAAGCAGTTGTTGGTCTTCGCTACGAGGACGGTGGCAAAATCCAAGTCGTTACGCTGCCCGATGGCACTGAGTATCGCTTGCCCGGCGCATATCATAACTGGAACATCATTGCGGCCTTGAAGGAGATCAGGAATGCGTGACGAGGACGACAAGCACGCGGAGATGATCCATTTCCTCCGTAACAGCACCCAGCTTGCAAGGTTTTCTCGCATGGAAGTGCGGGACTTCATCGAGCGGCTGGATGCTGAGGGCTATATGATCGACCACAAGCCTGTCCCGCTCATTGATCCGCCGACCGAGCCGCCGATTGAATTTGCCGTGGTGATCGATGTCTGACGAAATCGTCGTCAACTGCGATAACTGCCGGTTCTCGGATCTGCATCCCGACGCGGATCACCTCCTGATCTGCCGACGCAAATGCCCAGACAAGTCCAACAACGTCCATCACGCGATTTGGCCGATTGTCAAATTGACCGATTGGTGCGGTGACTTTGAAGAAGTCGTGGATGTCTGAGAGCAAGCCAAGGGTTCGCGTTAAGGCGCGCCGCATGACCATCCTTCGGGTTGGCGGTGTATCTCGTGTCTTGGGCGGGTATGACAAGGCATTTTGTTGCCAACTCGGCAAGCTATTTGATCGCGGTAGAGTGTTCAGCATCAAGCTGCTTGCGCGCAGTGGTGATTACGACAAGTACGCGGTAATCCATGACTGACGAGATCGAGCTTCAGAAGGCCATTAATCGCGCTCAGAAGGCCGCTGGGCTGCTCGACAACGAACTACTAGCCGAGGCGTTCAAGACGCTGGAGCAAGCCTATATCGACTTCTGGCGGCTTACAAAGCCGGAAGACAGCATGGCCCGCGAGAAGGCATTCATTGCAATTAACATCGTGGGCAAGGTCAAGGATCATCTCGCCAAGGTGGTCGATCACGGCAGGTTGGCGCAGGCTGATCTGAACAAGCTCCACGCCGACGCGGAGCGTAAAAAGCGTTTCGGATTGATTTAGGAGCCAACGGGGAACCGCGCTCGATCAGGCCCTTATAAGGCTAGTCCGCAAGGACTGCGGTGACAGCCGGGAAAGACCGGCGCAACACAAGGAAATCTTATGTCTGATACCGCTCCCGTGGCCCAAGAGGCCGCGCCCGGACCCATTGACTATCAGCCCCCGGCATTCAGCCAGGAGGCGCTTTCTCTCGATGACGCAATGCGGATCTTCACCGAGCCGCCCGAGAAGAAAAAGGAAGAACAAGCGGAAGCGCCTGCAAAGGCTGCTGAGCAACCCGAATCTGCGCAAGCAGACAGCGACCCGGCAACGGACCCCGCTGAACAACCGCAAGCGGCCGAACCGGAAGATAACCTTCCGCCCATCGATCCGCCGAGGTCTTGGACGCAAGCCGAGAAGGAACGTTTCCAATCCTTGCCTCGTGAGACGCAGGAATACCTGCACACTCGCGAACAGGAGCGGGACCGCGATTTCCGCACGCGTCAAAATGAACTCGCTGAACAGCGCAAGGCCGTCGAGGCCGAGCGCCAGAAGGCAGAGCAGGTAAAACAGCAATACGAAGCACAGCTTCCCGCGCTCATGAGGGAACTGGAAAGCGTCAATCAGGCGCAATTCAGCGACATCAGGACGATGGAGGATGTGGTCAAGCTCCAAGCCGAAGATCCGTTCCGGTTTCAGTCATGGCAGGTGCATCAGATGCGCCTACAGGCTGTAAAGCAGGAATCGGACAGGGCCGCACAGGAGAAGCAGACCGCCGAGCAAACCAATTGGGCGAAGCACGTCCAAGAGGAGAATGCGAAGGCGGCCGAATTCATCCCGGAGCTTGCCGACAAGGACAAGGGCGAGGCGCTAACAAAGCGCGTTGCCACTGAATTGCTACCCGAACTCGGTTTCAAAGAAAGCGAACTCGCTGACCTCGCCATGGGTAAGTCGAAGCTCTCGATTTACGACCATCGCGTGCAGCGACTCCTCGCAGAATCCCTGAAGCTTCGGGACATTCAGAAAGCCAAGGTTGCTGCTGTCACCAAGCCTCTCCCGCCGGTTCAGAAGCCGGGCACCAAGCAGCCCTCAGGTGCTGCGCAGGCCCAATCCGTTCAAGCCCTCAATCAGAAACTCAGCGCCTCAGGCTCCATCGACGACGCATTAGCGCTCCTCATGGCCCAGCGCAAATCAGCTTAAAGGAACTACAATGTCTCTCCCGACCAATGCGCTCGCGACCTATGAGGCCGTGGGCAACCGCGAAGATCTTTCCAACATCATCTATCGTATCGACCCGACTGATACGCCCTTCATGTCGGGCATTGCCCGTGAGACTGCAACTGCGGTCAACCACGAATGGCAGACCCAGGCTCTTGCCGCTGCGTCCACTGCGAACTACCAACTGGAAGGCGACGACATCGTTGCCGATGCTGCGACCGCGACTGTTCGTCTTGGCAACATCTGCCAGATCTCGCGCAAGTCGGCCCAGGTCTCGGGTACCCAGCAGGCGGTCATTCACGCCGGCCGTGGCAATGAGCTTGACTACCAGGTCATGTTGAAGGGCCTTGAGCTCAAGCGCGACATGGAATCGACGCTCGTTGGCACCAACCAGGCCAAGGCGACCGGCTCTGACGCGGTTGTGCGTAAGACTGCCTCTATCCTGTCCTGGATCAAGACCAACACCTCTAAGGGCTCTGCCGGCGGCGCGGCTGACCCGTCTGCGGCCGATGGCACGGGCACCCGTACCGATGGCACGCAGATTGCGTTCACCGAAGCGCGCCTGAAGACTGTCCTGTCCGCGATCTGGACCTCCGGCGGCAAGCCGGACATCATCTATACCGGCGCCTTCAACAAGCAGGTGTTCTCGACCTTCACCGGCCGTTCCTCGCCGATCGAGCAGGCTTCGTCGAAGAAGATCGTTGCGTCGGTTGACGCTTACGAATCCGACTTCGGCAAGCTGAAGGTCATGGCGAACCGTTTCCAGCGCACCCGTGACGTGCTCGTTCTCGAAACCGAGAAGTGGGCAATGGCGACCATGAAGGGTCGCGCGATGCTCTCGATCCCGCTGGCCCGTACCGGCGACTCTGAGCGGCGCGCTGTCGTGAGTGAATATGCATTGGTCAGTCGAAACGAGAAAGCAAGCGGCGGCGTATTTGACAACACAACGAGCTGATTAGGCTTCATCATCAACCCATATGGGCGGTCCTTTGTGGCCGCCCTTTTCCTTTTCGGAGGCTTAATTGACCGAATACACGATCTCTCAGGAGGGGGCGATTGCAGCGGCCACGGCCAATATGGCCTGGGACGTTTACGATGCTGATGCCTCTCTCCGCACCAAGAAAGTCACGTCAACCCAGCTTGCGACGTATCTTGCTGGAACGCCAGGCGCGACTGCTGCAACGGCTCCGATGATCGATGCGGAGCAGTACATCATTCAGGCGGCGGACAGCGCGGCTGACAGCAATGCTGGTTTGGACTCGGCCACTGCGGCCGCCATGTTCACCACGAATAACGGCGCTGTCACGATCTCGACGGGCGGCGTCTACTTCTTCGAGGCGAACTACTTCCTCACCAATACCGGCACCACTTCTCACACTTGGGCGACCTTGTTCGGTGGCACGGCGACCTTCAATGCCGCTGGCACTTCGTATTCGGCATTCGGCAATTCCGGCACGACCGCTAATACGCCTGCAACTGGTGGCCTATCTGGCTTCTTTACCGGATCGACCATGACGACTGCGGTTGTTGTTACCGCTGCGTCTACCTCCGCAACTGAACAGGTTGCGGTTCAACTCACTGGCACGATCTCATGTTTGGCCGGCGGCACGTTAATTCCGCAGATGAAGGCGAGTGCTCGGCCTGGTGCAAGCGGCACGCCCGGCGTGGTTCACAAGGCTGGTTCGTTCTTCCGCATTTGGCAGGTGCCGACGCTCGGCACGCAGGGCAATTGGTCCTAAGAAAGGTCTAACTAATGGCACTTCCCACCAATCACCCGCTGTTGCGGGAGAACTTTGCTACGGTTTATTGCCCCTCGATTGGTTCTTCGCCTGTCGCGGCCTATATCCGCGTTCCCTACCGCGCTCGTATTGGTAAGGTCAGCGTCATTCCTCAGGGCACGATCACGACTGCCGACTGTACGGTTACGGTTGCGGTCAATGGCACGACTAACACGGCTCTTGCCGGCACTCTTCCTGTGTCGGGTGCCGCGCCCGGCGTTGCTGCTGTCTGGACGCCCACGACGACCGTTGTTGTGAACGAGGACGATTATATCACGTTCACGCCGTCTGCTGCATCTGGTTCGAGCATTGCCGGCGTGTTCGGCATCAACTTCATCGCGGCCTAAGCCATGCAGCAGTATATCGGCACTGGCCGGATCGGTACGGCCCAGAACGTTGCCTATACCGGAACTGCCGGCGCCGTGAACGCTGTCGGTACGGAAACATACAAGGTGCGTGTTTTGGTGACGACTGATGCATTTGTCACCACTGACGGCACCACGCCGAGCGCAACCAGCGGGGCATACGTCGTCGCGCTTTCCCCGGAATACTTCACGGTTACGCCGGGGCAGGTTGTCAAGGCCGTGCAGGTCTCGTCGGGTGGCACACTCTACGTTACTGAGATTGTCTGATGCAAACCAGGATCTTCCTCGAAGACGATAAGACCGTTGTCGAGCAGATTCAGGACGTGGAGGACATTCTAGAGCACAACAAAGCCTTGCGCGCCGAGAAGCAGAATAGCGATTGGGGGCGGCACGTTGCCCGTATTCCAAACGTAATTATGGTGCGCTGGCTGAACGAGGAATGGGCGAGGGGCAACACCACCATTCGCCTGTTCGGTCCTGAGATGGACGCGCTCGTCGAACGCAAGCTGAAAGATCCTGAGTGGGCGTATTTGCGCACTGACAGCGCCCAGGTTCAGGGCTTCATGGGGTTTGGATCGTGAGCCTTTCCACTTATGCCGATCTTCAGGCCCAAGTAGCAAACTGGCTCGCTCGGTCTGATCTGACAGCCTACATTCCCGACATGATTACGCTGTTTGAAGCGTCGGCGTGTCGGAGGTTGAAGGTCCGGCCGATGGAGACGACTGTTTCCATTGCCACGACGGCGGGTGTTGGAACACTCCCGACTGATTTTCTCGGCTATCGCCGCGTTACGTGGACGGGGCAGCCCACGACTGATTTGAATTACGTCGCTCCGTCTGCGTTCAAGTATGACACGCCTTATTCTGTTGCAGGTACGCCGCAGGAATTCACGATCGAGGGTACAAGCATCTCGATCAACCCCCAGGACGATACCGGACTACAAATGGTCTACTATCAGCGAACCGCTGCGGTTAGCGGAACGCTGAATTGGCTTTGGACCAATCATCCCGACGCTTATCTGTTCGGAACGTTGGTAGAGGCAACTGCCTTCACCAAGGACGCCACGAAAGCCGCTCTCTGGAAGGCCCGCAGGGACGAGGTATTTGACGAGATCGCCATGCTTGACTTCAACGAGCGTCAGGGCATGGCAATTCGCGTGCTGAGCGTCACGCCCTAATGCCGCTTCTCAAACTCAATGAGTGGTTGCCTGACACTTCGGATTATGAGAACGACACTGCACACGCGATCCAGAACGTCATTCCTCGCGGGGACGGTTACGGCCCGTTCCCATCGTTTGCAGCGGCAACCCAAGCCATGCCTTCCGCGTGCCGTGGCGCCTTCTACGCCCTGAAATCTGACGGCACGGTTCAGGTCTTCGCCGGCACTAGCAACGGCCTCTATCGGCTGAACAACACGGATCTTAGCTGGATTCCGGTGAGCCGGATTGCAAACTGTACGATCTCGAACGCAAGCCCCGGCGTTGTAACTTACGCCAATTCATTCGCTGACCAGGAGCCGATAGTATTTGGCGCCGGATCGGGAACGCTCCCTTCCCAGATTGTTGCCGGCACAGTCTACTATGCCAAAAGCCCAAGCGGCAGCAGCTTCAACGTCTCTGCGACTCCCGGTGGCACGGCCATCAATACCTCGGGCGGCTCTGGCACGGTCAACGTTACTTCACACTATGCCTCGCTGTCTTCCAACGCTCAATGGCAGTTCGTGCAGACGGGAAGCCTTGTCTGGGCAACCCAAGCCAACGAGCCCTTGCAGGTCTTTGATCTGTCGTCTGCCACTGCATTCTCGAACTCGCTTGGTAGCCCTCCGCAGGCAGCCTACATCTCAGTGGTTGGCCGGTTTCTCGTGCTCTCCGGGCTTCTCTCGCAGCCCTACCGCATCCAATGGTCTGGTCTCAATAACTTCAACGCCTCGACCTCGTGGGATAACGTAACGCTCGGCTCCAACTATCAGGATTTCCCTGACGGCGGCATTGTCCGGGGGGTTGCCGGCGGTGAGTTCGGGATTGTGTTCCAGGACCAGGCGATGCGGCGCATGTCGTATATCCCAGGGTCCGCTATTATCTTCCAGATCGAACGCATCAGCGATCAGGTCGGCTTGTTTGCCCCATACTCAATCGTTCGGGCCGGCTCAACGATCTTCTTCTATTCCAACCAGGGCTTTCAGAAGATCGATCCCGGCGGCTTTCCGCAGCAGATCGGTCGCGAGAAGGTTGACCGGACGTTCCTGAATGATCTCGACCGCACCAGCCTGCAATTGATGATCGGCGCATCAGATCCGCGCACCACGCGGGTTTATTGGGCCTATAAATCAGGTGCCGGTTCTGCCGGCGTGTATGATAAGATCATGGGCTATGACGGCGCGTTGGCCCGGTTCTTCACGATCACAATCTCAGGTGAATATCTGCTCGGTATCTCGCAAACCGGCCTGACACTGGAAAACCTCGACACGATCTCGTCCTCGATCGACGCCTTGACGCTGAGCCTGGATGCCTATTCGACGGCGGTTCAGCCGGAAATTGCGCAGTTCGATATCACGCACAAGCAGGGCTTTTTCCGTGGTTCCAACCTCGAAGCCACACTTGAGAGCGCAGAGCAGGGCACGGACGGCCAGCGTATTCATATCGATGGCTTTCGGCCGATTACGGATGCGGCGAGCTTTTACGGCTCATGTTCCTCGCGTGAGACGCAGCAGGCCACACCGGGCCAGACGGCAGAGATCGCGATCAACTCGCGAACCGGGCGCTGTGACTTCCATCTTTCCACGCGCTATTCGCGCTTCAAGGGCAGGATTCCTGCTGGAACGAACTGGACCTATTGCGCTGGCGTCGAACCCTCGATTTCGCCTGATGGTGAAGTGTGATGGCAACATATGTGCCAGGCACGCAGGAAAAAGACCTATCCAAGGTCATCATGAGCCTGCAACAGGTTGGGTCTGGTCTCGATACCGTACAGGGTCAAACGACGGGCTACGAGGCGGCGTGGACTGCCTTTACGCCAACGCTTACCTCTGCGAGCGGAACGCTTACGACGGCCTCTGCATCAGGCCGGTATAAACAGATCGGCAAGACGATCTTCTTCTCGATGACCGGCATCATTACGACCAACGGGACGGGATCGAGTTGGCTGCGGTTTACGCCTCCGGTTGCGCCGTTGAGCACGGGGAATTTCACGTTCGATTCCTACAACGTGACGGACAACATTTTGCTGATGGGGCGCTTTCTCGCCGGAAGCTCCAATATCGACGTATTCAAGACAGACGGCACGTATCCGGGCGCCGATGGCAAGACTTACATTGTCAGCGGCGAATATGAAGCCAATTAGTTTGATCTGCGTTGACCCTGCAAGGGTTGACGAGATCTGGCCGCATGTCAGGGACAGGCTTCGAGCTGCAATCGACAATACAGAACTCTCAAGCTTTGACGATCTTGAGGCCGATGTGTTCACCGGCATGCAGCTTATCTGGCTTGCATGGGATGGCACCGAGATCATGGCAGTTGCCACGACGCAACTTGTGAAGCCGCGCAACAAGGTTTGCGTGTTGACCGCGTGTGCCGGCCGTGATCGTGAGCAATGGTTGCCGCTTTTTGAAAAGATCGAGCAGTACGCTCGCGATGAGGGCTGCACGAAGATGAGAATTTACGGCCGAAAGGGCTGGCAACGTGTGCTGGATGGCTATCGCGTCGAGCACGTTGTTCTAGAGAAGGCACTATAATGGGCGGACAGTCTTCCTCCACACAACAGCAGAGCTCTACGACTGCACCTTGGGCGCCCGCGCAGGGGCAGCTTCAGGGTATCCTCGGGCAGTTGAATGGCTATCTGCCGCAGACCTCACTCAACGGCACGCAGAGCAACGCGCTGAACACGATTGAGCAGAACGGATCAAGCGTTGGTCAATATGCGCCTGCCGTGCAGGGTCTCACGTCGAACCTGCTGAATGGTGGCGGCGCGATGAACCAGGCCGGCGCGGTCAACCATAACTATCAGAACTATTACAACGCGACCAATCCGCTCGCCTCGAATACGAACTATGACCCGATGCAGACGCCGGGCATTGGAGACCAGCTTTCGGCACTGAAGAACAACATTACGAGTTCGGTCAATGGCCAGTTCGCGGCAGCCGGCCGTGATTTCTCGCCGGCCAACAGCACGGCACTTGCCTATGGCCTTACGTCTGGATTGGCTCCGGTTTTGACCGGACAATATAACCAGAACGTCCAGAACCAGCAGGGCGCGGCCGGCAATCTCTATAACGCTGGCAATACCAATTCCGGCATTCTCGCCGGCCTTCAGCAGCAGGATCTTGCCAACCGTGGTGCTGGCGTCAGCTCGATTGGTGCTGGTCAGGAAGCGCTCAATTCCGGCGCATCGAACACGCTTGCGGCAGAAGCCCAGCGGCTCGGCATTCCCTTGCAGAACCTTGGCATGCTTTCTGCTCTTGTCGGCGGGATTGGGGGGCTTGGTTCGCAGTCGAGCGGGACTAGCACGGGAACGCAGCAGATGAGCGGTGCGCAGCAGTTCGGCACGATCATGCAGGGGATTGGCGCACTCGGCAACCTCTGGCCGAAGGGGGGGAAGTAGATGGGGCTGCTTGACTCTCTTTTCCAGCCTTCAACCTATGGCGGGCAGGGCGGCTTGCTGGATCGGCTCCTGCCGTCACTCGGTAGCTATCAATCGGCCGGCTTCCAGCAACAGCAGCCGGATCAATCGGCTCAGGCCGCGCCCATGGCTATTGGCGGCTATCAGATGCCGCGCATTGGTAATCCAGATCAGTTCGTCCCGCAGCAGGCTATGACGCCCCCGACTGCTCAGCCCACGCAGGGTGCGTTGCCTCAACAGCCTCAACAGCCTCTTCCACCGGCTCTCGGGGGTAATTCTTTTGGGGGGAATTTTGGTGCTGGCCTGCAAAACTTCGTAAATGCAGGCGGTCCTCTTCAGGCTCTAGCTGGCGGGATCACTGGCCTTATTACCGGGCAGCGTACCGACCCGCAGGGTATGCAGCAGCAGAATCTCAAGGCTCAGTATGATTCTTTGGTGCCGGTTCTCGGCCCGCAGAAAGCGCTTTTGGCGGTCATGAACCCGGAAGCTGGCAAGACCCTACTTACTGAGGCGCTGACTAATAAGACCGATGTGAAGATGGTCAAGGATGGCTTCGGTCAGGAACATCCTTATAGCTGGAATCCGATCACTCAGGAATTCAAGCCGCTGACTTCTGGCACCTCTGGTGGAGATGCGCAGAACTTGACGGACAAGATCTCTGGAATGGCGCAATCTGGCGCATCGCGCCAGCAGCTTTTGCAAACGGTTCCCTCAGAATATCGCGGCCATGTTGAAGCCGTCTTGGATGGTCGGGCCCTGCCCTCAAATATTGGGCGAGGTCCGGCACGCGCCGCCATCATGGCGGCTGCGCATGCGATTGACCCGACGTTTGACGAATCAAACATCCCGCTTCGGTTCAAGACGCAGGGCGATTATGCACCAAATGGTCAGTCCGGCCGCTCCATCGTCGCGCTAAACACTGTCCAACATCATATCGGCAAGCTGAGTGATGACCTCGAAAACATGGGGGATACGGGCTGGACAGCCCTCAACGCCATTCGCAATGATATCGCGGTAAACACGCCGCTCGACCCCAAGCAGGGCACGGCAGTGCAGGCGGTCCAAGATGACATCAAGGCCGTAACGGATGAAATGTCGGCGGCGTACAAAGCTGGACGCGTCTCCGACCATGAAATTGAGGCTTGGAACAAGCTTGCGAGCTCTAACCTTCCGCTGCGCCAGCTTAAGCAAGGCATCAATGATTTTGTTGGCCTTTTGAACGGCAAGCGCGACCAGCTCAACGAAACTCATCAGGCCATTCTCGGGAAGGAAGCTCCCGGCATCAACAGAGAATTGAACGATGCCATCACTAAGAAGGTGACGGAGCGTAATAGCGGCATAAGCGGCGCGCAGGCTCCTCAGATCCAGGAGGGGATGACCGCGACCAATCCGCAGACCGGCCAGAAGATCACCTTCCGCAACGGGAAATGGCAGTGAGCGCACTTCCTCCGGGCTTCGTGTTGGATCAGCCGGCGGGCCCTGATTTGCCTGCTGGCTTCGTGCTCGATAAGCCCTCGATGGGCGAGGATGCCGCGAAGTCTGTCGGCGCCGGTCTCGGGAATGCGACGATCAGCACGCTTGGCATGGGTGGCGACGCCCGCGATCTCGCGACGAAGGGACTTGACCTGGCCGGCTCAAAGTTTGGCTTTGATACGTCCGGTATCAAGTCGGCGGCTTCTGCGGCATCTAAGATCATTCCCGGTCTTGGTGTACTCGCAAATGCTCCAACGTCCGAAGATATCCGATCGACCGTAAAAGATCCCATCGTATCGCCCGACTATCAGCCGCAAACTGGACTTGGGAGCGTTTTGAAGACCGGCGCGGAATTCCTGCCTGCGATGGTTGATCCAGAGCTCGCAGGACCGGGATTGCTCAAGACAGCCGGCAAGCTGTTTGCAAGCCGTGTGGCGGCTCCTGCGTTAGCCAGCGAAGGCGCTGGAGCGCTGACACAGGGAACGGCGGCTGAGCCGTATGCACGCGCTGCCGGCGCACTGCTGGGCGGCGCTGGGGTTGCCAAGGCCATCAACTCGATATCAGAGGCTCGCGCGCTGAAGGCGGCAACGCCTGCACTGGCTGATGTGAAGTCGGAAGCCACCAACGCTTACGACGCCATGACCAGCCGCAACGTGGCAACGCCAATCCATCAATCGACGCTGGACAACCTAGCCGACGATATTACCCAGGCCTTGAACAACAAAGGTATCCGACCCTCGACAGCCGATAGCATCCACAAGGCAGTTGCCGAGATCAAAAGCCCCGCTACGGCTGGCGCTTCCGATGTGGCTGATCTTGTTGCGGCTCGCCAGAACGTGAAAAGCCTGCTCGGCGCTCCTGACGCCAATAAGGCCGGAGCATTTGTCGCTCTCGGCAAGATCGAGAACGCGATCGAGCAGAACTCGCCAGGCACGATGGCGAAGATCCGCGAAGCTGATAAAAACTACGCGGCCGCGAAGGCAACGGAAGCCCTCGACAAGCGATTGGCTCGGGCTGATCTCAGGGCGGCCGGCGAACACTCCGGCATGAACGTCGGCAACAAGATCAGGCAGCACGTGGCGAACTACCTGCTGAGCAATGAGGCCAAGTATCTCTCGCCCGAAACCAAGGCCGACCTCGAAAAGATCGTCAAAGGGACGGCGAGCCAGAACTTTGTTCGCCACGTCGCAAACCTGCTCGGCGGCGGTGGCGGTCTAGGAATGCTTGCCGGCGGTACGGCTGGTTATGAGGCCGGCGGGTTGCCTGGCGCTATTGCCGGCGCCGCCGCTGGTAGAGCCGCGAAGATGTTCAACAACCGGGCTGTCGTGAAGCAGGCAGAACGTGCAGCGGAAGCTATTCGGCGCCGCTCTCCGCTGGGTCAAGCCAATCCTGCGATCTTGCCTCCAAAGACGAGCGTGGCGCTCTCAGCGCTGCGGCCGGCGCTTCTTACGAGCCCATATTTCGGCAACGTCGTTCCAGATCAGCGTAGCAAGTAGCGCGAAGCCGCCGCCGATAACAGCCGCCAGCATCTTGTTTGGTGTCAGGTCGAAATAGATGTTCGCCGAAATCACAGCAAACACGATCAAGGACTGAACGAGCCACCACATGTCTATTCTTGATCCTCAATATCTGGACGCGATCAAGGGCAGCGAAGGCTACACCCCTCAAGCGCAATGGGATTACAAGCAGTCAAGTTCCGGCTATGGCACCAAGGCCCAGCCGGGCGACGAGAATATCCCCCCGGATCAACTCAAGGCCATTCACGAGCAGCGCTTTAGCGATGAAGTAGGGAAAGCCGCCGCTGCCGTCGATTCCTTCGCCCCGAACCTTCCTCCGGGTGTCAGGGCCGCTCTAACCAGCCTTACATATAACGCGGGACCGGCTTGGCAGCAATCCGGGCTCGGTCAGGCCGTCAAGTCCGGCGATCTCGACAAGGCCCAGCAGATTTTCCTTCAATACAACAAGGCTGGCGGTGAGGTTAACCCCGGCCTTGTCGCGAGGCGCCAGAGAGAGGCGCAGTGGTTCGGGGGCAGTCCCCAGACCGTGCCACAGACCGCACAGGCAAGCCCCGCTGCGGCTCCTGGCGCCCCTTTAGCCCCGCCCATGGCGATCACCCCGCAACTACCATCCGCTCCCGTCTTTGCCCCGCCTCCGCAGGCTCCGCAACAGCAGGTACAGGACGCCCCAATGCCCGCCTTTGCTCAGATCCCCGATATGCAGGCGCCTCCGATCTTCTACGCACCGCGCAAGCCGGTTGCCCTTTCCGCCCTCAAGAGCGCCTTCCGCGCTCCCGTATTCCCAAGAGGATAATCTAAATGTCTACGACTGGAGTCAAATCGTGGTCCCAGACGGCCGCTACGAATGCGAGCGCCGACAGCACGGTCAATTGGGCAGAAGGACAGGCACCCTCAACCGTCAACGACTCCGCCCGCGCCATGATGGCCTCCGTCGCGAAGTATCGCGATGACATTGCAGGCGCGACTGTTACGGGTGGTGGTGGCAGTGTCTACACTCTAGCGACTTATCAGCAATTTCAAAGCCTAGCCGAAATGAACGGGCAGATTGTCGCGTTCACGGCTAGTTTCACGAATACCGGAGCGTGCGCGTTAAACGTCGATAGCCTTGGCAATAAAACAATTCAGCTTTCACCTGGGGTTGATCTGCCAGCCGGCACGCTCGTTAGCGGCGTTCCTTATGTAGCACTCTATAACGCCAGCGCCGGCATTTTCTATCTTCAGAATTTTTACGGAACTCCCTATAGCATCCCGATCGGCGGGATGATGCCATTCATCGGCACGACCGCGCCCAATTCAAGCTTTGTGTTGCCATACGGTCAGGCGATCAGCCGAACAACCTACTCTGTCCTGTTCGCGCTTTGCGGAACTTCATTCGGCACGGGCGATGGCAGCACAACGTTCAATCTCCCCGATCTGCGAGGGCGCATCCCGGCGGGCAAGGATGACATGGGAGGGTCTGCGGCCTCTCGTTTGACCGCAAGTTATTTTGGAACGTCGGCCGCCGCTCTCGGCGCGACGGGTGGTTCGCAATCACAAGTTCTTGTCACCTCAAACCTGCCACCTTACACCCCGGCTGGCTCGGTGACCACAACCATTTCGTCGCCAAGCGGAGGCCACGGATTCGTGCCTGGTGGCGCTGTCGTCGGCTATGGCGGCGGTGAAACTGGCGCGGCGGACTTTACTCTAGTCTCTCTTCTGTCCGCGAGTTCGTCATTTACTGGTACAGCACAAGGCGGCAGCAGCACGGCATTCGCTATCGCGCAGCCGACCATTATCATGAATTATCTGGTGAGGATCATCTAACTACTGCCAGTCAGCTCCGTATTCCTTCTTGAGGTCTCTGTAAGCCATCCTTGCGGCGATCTTCTCGACAGTAAGACAGATCGTAAAGGCGGCGCTCAGGGCAACGATACAGGCAATCCAAGCATTAGCCCACTGCCAATAGATATTTGACCCTGCGACGACGCCCACGGTCAAAAGAGCCAAACTATTCAAAAGCAATCTCATAGACTCCTCCCAGCCGGGAGCGAGTCTAACCCCACAACCTACGGAATAGCAATGGTAGACCTCAACGCCCTCACTGCGGCGAATGTGAAGCGCTGGGCCGCTGCTAAGCTGACCCGCGTGGTGGAAGCGAACAATATCGCGCTGCACCTGTTCAAGGCCAAGGCACGGTATCAGGCGGTTGAAGCCAAAACGGGCGTTCCATGGCCGGTTATTGCGGTCATTCATGAACGGGAAGCGTCCCAGAACTGGAATACCCAGCTCGGGCAGGGCGATCCGCTCAACTCGGTCTCGGTCCATGTCCCCGCCGGCAGAGGGCCGTTTAAGACCTGGGAGGAGGGCGCCTATGACGCCCTGGTCAACTGCGCTCCTCATCTGGCCCGACAAAAGGACTGGTCTCTCGGGGCCGCTCTGACGGCCTTGGAGACCTATAACGGCATTGGCTATGCGGCCAAGGGTGTCCCGTCTCCCTACCTATGGGCCGGCACAGATCAATACCGCTCTGGGAAATATGTCCGGGATGGCGTGTACGACCCAAGCAAGGTCGATTCCCAGATGGGCTGCGCCGCGCTCCTGAAGGCGCTGATGGCACTCGACCCGACCATTACATTCACGGGCGCCAAGATTATCCCGATCCAGCCCAAGCCCTCGACACCATCAGTCACCAACCCTGCGCCTGGTTCGATCGGCGCGTTCATCGCATCCATCTTCAACGCCATCTTTCGGAGAAAATAGCATGTGGGATAAGGCCAAAGCTGCCGCCAAGTGGGTCTGGAATTGGATCACGGTGCTTACTGTGACCGTGCTCGGCTTTCTATCTATTGCGATTGATTACCTCGATCAGTTGGCCGGCGTCGATCTCACTCAGATCATGACCCAACGACGCGCGGCCCAAATCTCGCTCACCGTGGCCCTCACCAAGGGTATCGTGGCGGCCTACAACGCCCAGAAGGCTAAAACCTAGTGTTCGCCTTCGCATCCCTGATATTCCAGTTTCTTGGCGGCCCTGTCGCCAAAGCGCTGGTATCGGCATATCAGGCGCATCTTACGGCGACGACGACAGACAACCAGACGGCTGCCGAACTCGCTGGCAAGGAGATCGGCGCCCAGATCGCCGAGACACAGGCCATCACGCAATACCGCATCGCAGAGCTCGGGCACTGGTCGGAGCCTGACAAATTGATGGGCTACTTTGTGGCGGCTTACTTCGGAAAGCTCCTGATCTGGGACAAGGTGTTGGGCCTCGGCACGACTGATCCGCTGGCGGGCTTCGCCGCAGTCACGGCAAATCTTGTCGTGTCATTCTACTTCGCCAAGCGCGGTTTCGAGAATGTTGCTCGGATCATCCGCAAATGAACAACCTTCTACCACAGAGCAAATTCGAAATGGTCACTGATACGGGCGCGGTCGCCGCTGCCGCAAGCCCTTGGTGGTTGCCTTGGTTGAAGCATATCTCAGATGACGCAGCGCTGATCCTGCCTATCCTCGGTGTGGCGTGGCTCCTGCTTCAGATCACTCTCAAGATACTGGAAGTGCGGCGTAGAGGATGATCTTCCTGGTTGGGCTTCTCCTCGCCGGCACACCAGACATTGATTGCAGCAAAGTTAGGTTCTTCGTCCAAACATATGGCCGATCAGAAGCGCTGCGTATCGCGCGCAAGTGGTACAGCGACGACCAAATCAAAGCAGCGGAGGCTAAGTGCTTAAAGCGATGATGGCCCTAACGGGCCTTTTTCTTTGCGCGGGCGCCTATGCCCACGATCACAATCACCCGGATATGAACGATTGGTTCAAGTCTCTGCATAGCAAGGGTGGCGCATGGTGCTGCACGGGCGACGATGCAGATATCGCGGATTATGATCTGGTAGGAGACCACTACCGGGTACGGATCGGTGATGAATGGGTCGCGGTCCCCGAAGACGCCATCGTGCAGGGCGAGAACAAGGTTGGCGGCGCTCGCGTGTGGCACTACTACGCAGATGGGCACGCTAAGGTTCGTTGCTTCCTCCCGGATGCACTGACCTAAATGGGCAGTACTAATCGCAGCGAAAGTTGCTCCGATGAAGAATTTATGGCGCTGTTCAAGCGCTACGGCGCAACGGAGACGGCGGTAAAGCTGAAAATAAACGAGCGCAGCGTATACAAACGCCGCCGCAATCTTGAGAAGGCGGGCGGCTTAATCGCCGCCCCCACGACACAGTTAATCGATTATCCGGGCCGCTATCGCATCAACATCCAGAATGGGTCTGTCCTGATTGGCAGCGATTTCCATATCTGGCCCGGTGAGGCTTCAACCTGTCTCCGCGCCTTCAAGAAGTTCTGCGATGACATCAAGCCGTCCGCCGTCATCCTCAATGGGGACGTGATGGACTTCCCCAGGATCAGCCGGCATCCACAGAATTGGGAGACCGCGCCAGATCCACAGGAAGAGATCGAGGCCGCACAGGACCACCTCAACGACATTGTGCAGGTTTGCAAGCGCGGCTCACACAAGATCTGGACTTTGGGTAATCACGATGCCCGTTTCGAGTCGATGATTGCCAACTCTGCGCCTCAGTATCGCGGCGTGAAGGGCGTACATCTCTCAGATCACTTCGCGATTTGGCAGAAAGCTATGTCGTGCTTCATCAACGAAGGCGTTTCTGGTGGAGCAACCATGGTCAAGCACCGCTGGAAGGGCGGCATGAATGCGACAAGGGCGAACGCGCTCAATGCCGGCGTCTCGATGGTCACGGGCCACCTTCATTCGCAAAATGTTCGACCTCTTTCTGATTATAATCGCCATGATCGTTATGGCGTTGATACTGGTTGCGTGGCTGACAAGGAACATCGCGCGTTCGGGTACACCGAAGACTCCGCATTAGATTGGCGATCTGGCTTTGCTCTCCTGACGTACAAGGACGGCGTTTTGATGCCGCCAGAACTGATTACCAAGATAGACGCCAAGACCGTGTGGTTCAGAGGGGCGCTGCATCGTGTCTAAGAAGCCGGACTACTACCAAGTCAGCCATGGCGAATGGATCGTAGTGCCAAAGCGCGGTTACAAAGAGCAATGTTGCGATTGCGGCCTGGTTCACAAAATGAACTTCAAGGTGGATGAGAAAGGCCGCATCCACATTCAAACCTTCCGGGATCACCGCGCCACTGGCGGCGCTCGCACAAGGTTTCGTGAGGAATGAGGATCTACATCGCCGGCAGAATCCGAGGCAATCCTAAATACGCTGAGCAGTTCAGCCGCGCTGCCGACAGGCTGAGAATGCAGGGGCACAACGTTTTTAATCCCGCCGCAGCCAATCAAGAGGGCAGGCCGCTCAATATGATCATGGGCTACCTGCTGCCGCAGATCTGCGAACAGACGGATGCAATCGCTTTGCTCCCTGGCTGGTGGCGCAGCGGTGGAGCTCGCATTGAGTACATGCTGGCCCGGTATCTAAAACTCAAAATCATAAAGCTTTAGGAGACATCATGGGCTTTGGAGGAATGGGCGCTGGAAGGCGCTTTGGGGGGATGGGCATTCCCCTTGGGGGACTGAGCATCCCATTCGCACCTGGCGCGCAGTCTGGGATCAATTTTACTGTCCCCACCTACTATCGAACCGCGAACATTGCGGGGCTTAGGGTTGCCAGCGGCGTCGGCGCGTATTCCGAGGAAGCCTACGGCAACAGCATCCGCAACAGCACTATGGCCGGGCTTGTTGCGGGCACCATCGGATCTGGTGGATCTCTCCCGACGAACTGGCAGACGGCGAATAGCTCCAGCGGCGGAACGCTTGCCGTCGCCGTCGCTCCCTCAACCCTTGCTGACGGCTCTCCAGCCATCGACGTGACGCTGACAGGAGCGCCGTCTTCCGCCGGGCAATATATCCTTCAATTTGAAAGCACGACGCAGATCACCTGCGCGATCAACGATGTCTGGACGACCGAAGCCCAAATTTCGATCGTGGGCGGCGATCAAACAAACGTCAGTTCGATCTTGCTCGGGTTCATCGAACGAACGGCGGCGGGCGGCTATCTCAACAATCAATACAAGGCCATCAACTCGTTTTTGTCGTCCTATTCGACGCTCCAGAGTTCAACTAAAACAGTCGTGACAACAAACACGGCGCGGCTTTCTCCGATGATCTGGATCGGGCTCGGCACGAGCCCTGTCAACATCACCCTCCGCATCGGCAAGCCAAACACGTTCCTATCGAGTAAGGTTCTGTCTTATAGCTCTGCCGCGAGCCGCGCCGCGGACGCCATCCAGACGCCAGCACAAGGAAACTCGTTTCAAATCCAGGCGGTCGCATCGGCGTATGACGGAACACTGCTGCACGTTGTTGACGGCTCCAGCAACGCGCTGCGCATCTATAAGGCGACGAAATTGCTGTATGCAGTCGTCGCGACTGCCGGCGTTGAGGGTACTCCACAACTATTAGGGCGCTGGCCCGATGGCATGACGGGCACAATTGCTGTCACAGCGACGCCGGGCGGAAATGCCTCCGTCAAGTTCAACGGAAAGGCTGCCGTTACGATCACGGGCGCCGTCACCTACACGACCGTCTACGTCGGCTGCAAGTCTGACGGCTCTAACCAATGGGACGGGACGATCACTACACTGGGTCAGTGGAATGGCTCGCCAGTCATTTCACCAACCGTCGTCGGGCTTTTTGACGACTTTTACCGTGCTGATGGCGCGATCGGGAATCTCTGGACGGGGCAGGCGTGGGCGCAGGTCCCGGCAGCGGCCAACATCGTCGCTGCGACGATTTCGACGAATGCGCTGGTCGCTGCGGACAGCGGGCAGGCGACGACGGCGGCCTATAACGGCGTCGATTGCGGGGCCAACATCCTGCAAATGGATGCTCTGGTCTCGTGGGGCGCTGGTACGTCGAACAATGGATCGGTGACGCTGATCGCGAACCCGAATGGCCTATCCGCCGTCGCTAACATCACGACCGGCCCAACCGTCCATCTGTCCTTCACGGACTCGGCAGTCATCGTCTCGGTGTATTTGAGCGGCGTCATCAGCTCGATCGTGACGCTCACCTATCCGACCGCAATGGCCCATGACGGTACGGTCTACGCCATCGGATGGCGTCTCGTCCCGGCCTCCAATGCAATTTTGGTGTTCATGCCGGACGGTACGATTGCTTCTGTCGTTGATAGCCGGTTCGGGGCTTACGGCGGCAGATACGCCACATTTGAGCACTTCTGGACCGGGGCTGGCGCGGCCCGCCCGTCGATACTGGCTGCCTACGCTCGCACGAGCTAGTCCACTCCCTTCAAGGGACCTGATCGGTGGTGGCTCAGGGTAAGCGGTTATGAGCCATCCGCCGCTTTGATGGCTACTTCGGCTAAATATTCATAGCCAAGTCCCTTGCAGCCCTCTGGCACATCTGGAAGGTAAATGTCTTCGTTTTCGACTGGGTCATAGCGGAAGTGCGCTTCTTGGCATGCCTTGCATTCGCTGCCGTTATGTTGATAGGAAGCCTCGCGGGTGCAGATCGCCATGGCGACTCGCTTAGTTCGTTCGTCCATCATTCCCTCACTTGCGATGATTGCCCAAAAATTGTTACCCCGTCTTCCGCTCGCACGGCATGCCAGATCGCAGACCGTTGCGATAGGCCCAGCCTGACACCGCAGCGGGTGACCGGCCGACGAGATTCCCGATTTGGGAGAAGTTCAAGCCGCGCTCGATGCCCTCGCGGATCTTGGCCTCATCCTCTGGCGTGTAGAAGGGCACCTTCCACGTCGGCCCCCAGGAGCGGCCGTCCAAGATGGCGCCGATGTTCCTCCTGCTGACCCCGAAGGCCCTGGCAAGCTCAGCCTGAGTTTTCTGCCCCGCCTGTGACCGAATGTATAGAACGTCTTCCGGCTTCAGCTTGAAGCGAGCGCGCCCCATCGGCATGGACGTTCCATGCTTGCGCTTGTCGAGCTGGTTCTCAGAAGCCGTTTTCCATGAGAGGTGGCGCGGGTTAGTGCATCCTTCGTCGCCCATCCCGCACGAATGCGCCGGCTGATGGTCCGGCGATGGCGCTGGCCCGTGAGCCAGTTCGCACATGAAGGTGTGCGCATAATAGGCTTTGCCTAGGTGGCTGAAGCGCCCATAGCCCCGCGTCGTTGAGAACGGCCAAATCAGGCAATAGTCGCCGCTGTACTCTCGATGGTCTAAGAGCCACTGATAGCATTTGCCTTCACCTTTGGCCGTCACGATTTTCTCCTGTGTTTGTGGGGGTACAGAACTTGTCGCTTAGGATCGCGCGGGTGCGGGCTTGCCGAAGAGGGATTCGAAGTTACCGTCGGCGACGAACCCGCAGCACTTTGGACAATACTGACCCTCGTCTCCCATGTCGTCCACGTCAGGGGACCATAGGTGGTCGCAGGCATCGAAGTTGGCTTTGAACTCCGCATAACAGTCTTCGCAGAACCAGCCGTCAGATTGGCGCGTCATGTCCTCCAAAGGCACTTCCTTGTTGCAGTGCTCGCAGGCTTGCGTCTCAATCTCGTCCATGGTCTTTCCCTCCCTGTTTATGATCGCTGTAGGTACAGCTTTTCCAGTTTGTCCTGCATTTCATCGTACAGGTCATTGACGCGTTTCCACTCTGCGTAAAACTCGTCGCTGACATCAACTGTGTCATAAGTGCCTGATGTGTATTCAAGCAGGCCATAATCTGGGTAGCGTTCGTCTTGGTAAACTCGGACCTTCATCATCGCTCCCTGCTCAGGATCGCGGGAGTCCGTCGAGCCTTACGCACTCGCTTGCATAAGGATGCTGCGTTTTGTGAAGCCCGCTCGGGTGACGGAATCCAGCGGCGACGGCCATAGCTGCAAAAGCGAACGATGCGGCTTGGTAGGCCAGATCGCGCGGGAAGCCGAATGCCAGGCGATGGTCGATCACGAACTCTATTTCCCCGCCACGGTCATACATGGCGACGTGAGGCATAAGCCGACCATCGATAATGACAGAACAGCCTCCGTTCTCTGGCCCGGTCATCTCAGCGATCAGATCACGCTTAGGCTCGCTCGGGAAGTCCGTAACGTTGCTCATGTTAGCTCTCCGTTATCTGCGCCGCGCTCTCCATTCGATACTGCGGTCGCGCTAAAATCGTTGATTGGAGCGCTGGTGATAATCGGCCGCTCCCCTGAAACCCTCTCGATCATATCGCAGGCTTCCTGCGCCGCCTCGTTTGAGCCGAAAGCGATAAATGGTTCGGCCATGTACTTGTGGCCATTCGGCAGTTCAACCTTGCGGCCGATAATCCAGATTGTTGCCATGTGCCTACTGTCCTTGCCTCACCATTGGCCCCTAGTCCTTGTTGACGACCCCGAGCGGTCCGTTGATCTCGGTTAGGGCATAGCATCCATTGATCAGGCCGCACATATGCTCCATCAAGGTCTGCGCCACGTCGTTGCCATCGCCGTTGAGGTGGTCGAGATAGGCGCCGGCCTCTTCGATCGCGGCCTCGAATCCCTGCTTGAACGGGCCGTCATCGAACCCTTTGATGGCAGAGGCAAGGTGGATCAGCATCGCCAAGCAGTTGGCGTCAGATCCGAACGTCTCGCGCATCGACTTGTTCTGCTTGGTCGCCATGCTGTCCTCCTGTCCCCGCTTCACCGCTGAACCGGTCAGTTTGCAAGTCTGATTTCCACGCGCACAATGCGCCATCCTTCTTTCTTGAGGGAATCCCATTCCTGTCCGCAGGCCCGCACGAAAGCCGCGCGAGCATCGGCCGCTGTGTAGCCAATCTGGACATTCCCGGCGAACCAAGGAGTGCCCTTCTTCGGCGTGCAGAATGGCAAGTAACCAAAGGTGCTGTGCTTCACTAGCGTCATGCTCACTCTCCTCGTCGCAGTTAGGTGCCGGGGTCCATCTCGCCGACGATGACATAGCGTCGCCATCCGTAGACGGTAATCGACGGCGAGGATTCGCCCGGCTGCAAGTCGTGTTGATCCACGGCGGTGCCTAGATCGCGAGGGCGCTCGCACTCGACCACCTTGACGACGACCGGATAGTGCCCGTCGTTCACAACCTTGATGCTGGTGGTCATAGCTCTGGCATCCCTTCGATCATGTGCCGGACCATCGCGTCGGCCTGACTGGCGTCGAGTAGGTTGGTCCCGCTCGGCTTGCGCGTGAACGGGAATGGCCCGTCCTCTCCGGCGATCGGGCTGAAGCTGATCCCGTTGTCGGGACTGAAGTTTGGTGGCAACCGCCACATCAGGAATCGATCAACCATGTATTTGATCTGTGCTTCGGTCATCATAGGGGTTCCTCGCTCCTCACATCGCAGGGTTACAGCGCCTCAAGCGGCGCGATTGCATCGGCCGCGAACCAAGGCAGATATTCCTTGGTCGGCCGCCCCGGCTTCATGCTGATGGTCTCGACGACTGCCATCCGGTATTCGCCCCGATAGTTGCCCTTGGTGTCGAGGTCCGGCAGCGAGATGATGTCCAGGACGCGCTTGTCCATCTTGCGCCCGCGCATCCGGTAGACCTTTCCAATTTCGATCTGGTCGGGCTTCATCTCTCAGCCTCCCAACCGTGCGAGCCGGGCAGCCTCTCGCTCCATGCAGTAGGGCAGCGTCTGCCGGCGGTCCTTTGCCCATTCTGGCCGGACATAGCTTTCGGCGTTGTCGCCCATCTCGATCAGGTTGGAGTAGGCGTGCCCTTTGGGGCTGTCGGCCTTCTCGATCTCCCGGCGCTTGATCATCGCGGCGCGGAGAACGGGCCACCCCGCTGGATCAGTTTCGGCACAGATTGAGCCGTTTGTTCGTGAGTCGTTCATGGTTTTTAGCCCTTGTTTTGAGGGCTAAGCCATTGAAATCATGATGGCTCGGTTCGTTTACACCGAGAGGGTCCGCGGTTCGAATCCGTGACCGCCCACCATATTTCAAGGACTTAGCGCCACTCCATTTCGGTTCGGATCAGTTTCGGCACAGTTATCATACCTCAGACGCTTCGGATTGGAAGTCAGGATGGTGCTTCCCGTAGGTTGTTTCTAACACTTTCACAGTCATTCCGAGATGGCCCGCGGCTTCCCACAGATCGACGCCGGCCTGCATCAGCCAGGTCGCGCGGGTGTGGCGCATCGTGTGCGGGCTGACATCCTCCAGCTTGGCGGCCTCGCACGCGAGCGCCCATGACTTCTTGAGCGAGTCCACGGGCTTGCCGTTGTAGTGGATGACGTGCGGGATCTGGACCTTCTTGCCGTCCACCTCGACCACGTCCTTTGCCTTCCAGCGACGCATCAGGCGCACCACGGATCGGCCGAGCCTGACGGGCGGCTTGCGCTTGTTGGCGGCCTCGGTCTCGCCGGCAGCCTTCCGGTCCATCACGCCGCTGCGGAGGTTGATCTGATCCCATTTGAGATCGAGTAGAACGCCCGACCGCGAGCCGGTCTTCAGGCCGAGTATCACGAAGCGGTAGAGGTGCGGCCACTTCATCGCGGCCTTGCGCAGGCGCTTGGCCTCCTCCTGCGTCAACCAGCGCTCGCGCGGAGCGCCCTTGCCTGGCAGAGCGACTAGCGGCGCCTTGGCGAGCTGGGCCTTGTGTTCGTGCCAGTAATAGAGCGCCGCGCGCAGAACTTCGAGGTCGCGCCGAGCCGCGGCCTGTGGCCGGGTCTTCGCGTATTCCTCGCAGGTCGCAATGTTCACGTCGTCGGCTTTCTTCCGGCCCCAGAAGGGCGTCAGGTTGGATATGTTATGCGCCGCCTTGTCGGCGGCTCTCGTCTTCGGCAACTTCTCCTGCGCATAGACCAGGAGCACATCAGCAATCAGCGGCGACGCAACAGCGGGCGGCTTGTACTTCTTGGCTATGTACTCCGCGAGTTTCGCTTCAGCGCCCTCGTGGTCTGACTCAGCGCAACTAGTGCGGATGAAACGCGATCCGTCTCGGATAACCCACTGGCCTCGCTCCTCATCGAGATAGAGGCGGGCACCTTTCGATTTCCTGGGCATCGGTCTTTCATCTCTCGCACGCTGCGCAGCGTCGTGAACCAGCGCCGGCCGACTTTGAAAATGTGAACCTGATCTCGTTCAGCCATCAGGCGCAAGGTCGAAACCTTGATCTTCCCCCGATAGACGATATCGACGGCCTCTTGCAACGTAACCGGATCGTCTTCACCTGGATTCATGGGCCTATCTTACTAACGTAAATCAGAAATTGGAATGACTGACTTCAGCGAGTGGTTTCATCGTGTGTGCGTTCTGCCGGAGGGGTGCGCCAACGGCGGCTTGTCGGTAGCGCCGCGGATTGCGCTGACCAACTCGCCATAGCACTCCCGGCAAAGATCTATGCCGTCCACCTTGCTGCGCGCCGCGCCATCGCCGCCGAATACGACTTCCACGCATTCGACGATGCCTGTCTTCTGAACCTGCTTCCAGCAGTGGTCGCAGTTGTAAATTGTCTGCTTCATGGCTTCACCGCATTTCCAACAGGCGGCTGAAGGCGCCACAAAATCAGGTCTAAGCGCTCCGTAACGCGAAGCAATGCGCCGCGAACGTCTTTGTCACTGGTTTGCCCCGTTTCGATAGCGCCGCGGCAGTTTCTCACGCGCTGGCGAATCCACATCAAATCTTCGATCAAGTCTTCTCGTTCGGTCATGGCTACCTCGGTGTTCCCACAGGAGCATTGAAAGCCTTCCATGCCTCGACCATGGCAATCTCCATGGGGCTCATGAGGCAGCGCAGGCCAAAGCGATTGTAGGAAATCTCCGTCTTCTTTAGCGACGGCATTGTGTCGCCAGCGAACGGCTTGAGAGCCTTGCGAAACTGTTCAATTTTGCCATCATAACATTCGGCGCAGAAGAGATCGCCGATCAGACGCCAACCCTCGGCGCAGCCGGGGCAAGGTTCGGATGCAAGGGTGGTCATGGCTGCGGCACTCCTTTGACATCAATCGGCAACCGCTCGAACTCGATCCGAGTGACGATTGCGTCCGGCTTGCAATGGTGACTATCGGCAAACCACAGAACGAAATCCGTCTCACTGCGCCCAGGGAAGCCTTCGCGAGCGACTTCCTTTTCGCCATAGGCCAAATCGGCGCACATTTGGTTCAATGGCTCGCGGCGCACATTGACGACACGGATCAGGCCGAGCGGCTTGATCTTCTCCCCCTTCTTCAGCCCCATAGCCTTCTCAACAGCCTGGAGTACGTCACCGGTCTTCAGGTGCGTCCAACCCATGCGACGGGTGACATCCTTCGACCCGTCGAGGAATTGCGGCGTTGTCATTGAGAACGAGATGTTACGGGGCATCGGTGCTTCCCTGGGGAGTGCGCGTGAGCTGGTCCAGCGCGATCTTGCCGAGGTCGTCAAGACTGAGCGGGCGCGGGTCCTTGCCTACGGGCTTTGCGTGTTCGGCAACAGACACGATGTTAGCCGTGACGGTGATGGTCCCGGTGTCTCCGGTTTCCTCGCCGCTCCAGTAGAGTTCGCCGTTGGCAGCGATGCCACGTTCCAGAAGCCAACCGCAAAGCCATTTCAGTTGGGGGACGTATTCATAGAACTTCTCGTTGCCGTCCCAAACGATGTGCTCCAGCGTGTCGGCCGGCACCCACTGGAAATAGGCACGAATGCCGGTGATCTTCTCGGACTTGTCGCTGGCGGCGATCTCCAGAAGCTCTTTCGCCTCAGCCATCGTCAACTTGCGGCCGAGCCGGATGGCGCCAGTAAATTCGGTCGTGTAACCCATGGTTATTCCCCCTGTGCTTGGTGATGCGAAGTCACCGCCGGAGTCATGCGGCTACCGTCCGCGTGCGTGATGCGCCACGTGTCGGCCAGATGTTCGAGCTTGATGATATTCTCGTCGCTCAGATCATCGTAATAGGTATCGCAAAGGCGGGCGACTAAGCGGTGCAGCCTATCGCCCGGCTTGAACCTGAATTCGTCGCGGAGATAGGTCTCAGCGACCGGAAGGAGGTCCCGCTTCATGCTGCGGCCTCCTCGCAGTTGAAGGCGCCCTTGCCGTGGTTCTTGCCGCCGCAGGAGCACTCGCACTTCATGATGCGGCCAGTGGCATTGATGCAGCGGGCGTCACAAACGTGCTTCGAAGGGTTGCTCTTGTACTCGATGGTGCGCTCGACGGCGGTATAGCCCTGCCAGCCCTGACCAGCGACGAAGAACAAATCGGCCTTGGTGACGTAGCCGACGAGCTTGCCATCGCGCTGGTGTACGCCCTGCAACTCGGTGGTTCCTGCGAAGTGCTTGATCTTAGCCATTTGCTTGCTCCGTTCTGATGAATAGAAGATATCTGGTCTTGCGCATCATCTGATAGTATGTATCATACATATGATAGGCAGATACGCAAGAGGGTGATATGAGAAATCTTCCGAATCTTCCGGACGGACAAATGCCCCCAAAACTGGATGACGAGACCAAGCGCCTGAACATGGTTGCCCCGGCTTCGTGGGTGAAGAAAATCGACGACTGGCGACGGCAACAGCCGGATTTGCCAAACATTTCGGAAGCAATCCGGAGGCTCGTTGAAATGGGGCTAGAAGGTGCCAAGAAGGGCGGCAAGCATGGCCGCTAACGCCTTCATTTACGTTCTTGGGGGACCCGGTGGTCCTTGCAAAATCGGATGGACCGCCAGCATCAAATCCAGGATGGAAAGAATTTATGATCCCGCTGGCGCCGTCGAGCCGATCTATATTGCTGAAGTGGCCCATAATCTTGCGCTGAAGGCCGAGCGCTATGCTCATTGGCTTTTGCATGATCATCACTACCGGAATGAATGGTTCTCGGTTGAGCCAAGTGTGGCGATCGAGGCCGTTGAAAAAACTATGAAGCTAGACCTGACGACGATCGGGCGGATACCGCCGATGCCAGACAGGCACAATGCAACCCGCTTTCCAGGCGGCACGCTGGACCGTATCGACCGGGTGCTGGACCCGGACACGAATGAAAAGCGCTCGGATTTCATTCGGGAAGCCGTTGAGAAGGAGCTGCTTCGGCGGGAGAAGAAGCGCTAGGGGCGCGATGCTCTGGGCGCGAGAGCGGGGAAGTGAGGCCGTGCACCTTTATCCAGCCGGTGCCATGCTCAACCCAAGGCGCTGGCAGATCGGGCGCAAGTTCGGCAATGAACTTGCTGTATCTCTCAACACTCTGAAGAGCCCACGCCAAACCCTCGCGCGCTAATACAAGCTGGCACTCGACGCACGGCTCCTTGAACGTCTTACCGTGGCTGCACCCGCTCATTGTGCGCCTCCATGAGCGGCTTGGCAGGTATCACATACCGAACCGGGGTCAGCCTTTTGATGCGAGCATGGGCGCGTTGCTGAACAGCATCCTTCGGCGAGCGCCGGTTCTTTTGCCGCTTTAAGCGGCTGATAGTTCTGCGCAATGGCCGCTTTAGCCACTCCCACATTGCCGGCAGAACAGCGCGAGACCCCGCAATCTTCGAACGCGACTTCGCGTGCGCGCCGAAGCATGAACTCCAGCGCACCTTCTCCATCGTCCGGCCAGCCTAGAGACTTAGCCATTTGGAGCAGATACGCGCCCGTGCGTGTTTCGCGGTCGTTGGTGACCGGCTCCGGCTCAACGTGGTTAGGGCAATCCTCGTCGCAGGGCTCACGTACTCCGCAGTCAGGACATGTCTCGGGAATGATCTCGACCGGAGCGGCTGGCGGTTGGGCGGCGAGGTCGGCTTCCAGTTCCTTAATTCTCTCGGATTGCGTCTCTATCGTCCTGATGAGGGCTTCTTCTTCCGCGAGGTTTAGGGCATACGGCTTCGCCGGTTGTTGGACACCACCGAGCCGCCCCACCTCTTGGCCGAGCGTCATGATGTCCTGGGCCTGAAGGCGATTGCGTTCGCGTAATCGCTCGATCTCGTCGGCGGCTTCCCTCAAGGCCGGAATGGCGTGGAACATTCCGCCAATAACCATGGCGTCACGATCGCGCAGCCTATCCACGATGTCAGCGGATCTGTCGTGATGCCCGGTCATCGTAGCGCTCCCGCAATGATTGCCAGTAAAATCGTTAGGCCGACGATCTCGCCGAGAAGTCCGAGGAATGTGTACATGTCAGCCGCCTTGATGCTGTTGGAGAGAGAACGACAGCCCCTCCATTTTTCTGAGGGACTTTTTGAGGGACGCAATCTTCTTGAGCCGCATCTGTTCGGCATGGGCGACCGCCTGAGCCTCATTGGCGTGCCAATCGTTGCCGCCATAGAAGTGGCTGCGTTCGTGCCATTCGCCAAAGTGACTTCCCTTCTTCGAGAGATAGCCATCGCCGGTTTCCTCGGCACCCTCCAGGGCGAGGATACCTTCAGTGAGCGCGTATTTCGTGATCCAGTGAGTCATGGCTATGCTCGGTTCGGAGAGGGAAGTATCGTGCCGGGGTTCAGCGCTCTGCGATCTTGCGGGCGCGCTCCAGCGCTGCACCGAAGGTGTGCGGCGTCGTCTGAGCGATCCGGTTGAAGTGGCGTGGCAGTTCACGGCAGGTGCTATCGCTGAAGGTTACAGTGCCCGTTCCGATCATATTGATCTTGAAGCCGTGATCTTCGAAGTACTGCCCGAGATAGCACTCGTTGCACCAGAAATCGTATTCCTTGTCTGTCGGCTGCTTCTCGGCCCATGCGATCAGGCTCTCCAGCGAGAATGGATCAGCCTTGATGTGCGTCTTTTCCCAGTCCTTGTTGTAAAGCATTGGTCTCTCCTGCGTTTTTTCGGAATTCAGAGGTCAGGCGATGAGAGCGCCGAACCCCTGGGCTCGGCGAGGGGGCACGCGCAAAGCCAAACGCAGTGCGCCGAGTAGATGCCGTGGCCAGTGCCTTCCAGCGTCGGCAGCGCCATCCACCCGCAAAGCAGGTAGTCCGGCACGCGCGAGTGAATGACCCAGCGGTGGAAGGTCATAGCTCGAATGCCTCCTGCTTGGCGGGCTTCGACGGTTCAACGAACATGTCAGGCTGACGCAGAGCATCGGACACGCGCTTGCATGCGATGTCGAAATATTTCGGCTCGATCTCGATCCCGACAAAATTGCGCGCATGGCGGACTGCAGCAACGCCGGTCGTTCCACTACCCATGAACGGATCTAGGATAGTCTCGCCGGGCTTGGACGAGTTTTTGACCCACACTTCCATGAGCGGGACAGGCTTCTCGGTAGGATGTTCGCTGTCATCCTTCTGGAATAGTGAGGTGAGGTTCTTTGAGGAGGGGTCGTAGATCGTGAAGGCTTTCCCCTTGAACATGAACAAGGCGAATTCGGTCACATTCTGATAGTACTTGTTCGGAAGCGCGGCCCTCTTGTCCCAAACGAGGATCGTGTGCAGCCGGAATCCGGCGACCTCTGCAGCCGTTTGCATGGACTTAATATTGCGCCCGTTCGACATGAAATAAGCTTGGGCATTGTCGCGCAGCGCGCCGAATACGAGGGGAAGCCAGTCATCGAACGAAATGTCGCAGGTGACGATGTCGCCCTGGTTTCCGTAATCCTTCATCCAGCCGCCGAAGCCACCTTCAAGCTGCAGGTTCGAGGCGAATCCTCCCTTCGAGACCAAATAGGGTGGGTCCGTCACCACGGCGTCCACCTTGCGGAGCGTCGGCATGATCTCCCTGCAATCCCCCAGGTATAAGGTCACGCCTTCGGCTATGGTCTCAATTCGGCTCAAGTCAAAATCCCTTTGTTAACAGGGGTGGCGCACATACGTAGCGAGACTCGTTATGCCCTCAGATGTCCGCGCCGTTGATGAACCAAACAACCCCGGCAACCACGACCAAACCCAAGATCAGCCACCACATCTTCTTGCTCCTTAGCTCTACGATTTGCTTTGCAATCAGAACCGGCATTACCGCGAAGCTAGCCATTGCGAACATGACGAGTGCGGTTTGAGGGTTCATCTTTCGCGATCTGCGTGAACGATAGTCCCGTCAAACTTCCGCCAAGACCTGATGGTGCGAGGCCTCTTGATGCCGTTGTGGCGATCCTGGATGCGCTTGGTCTTTGCGATCAACGGAACGTCATGCTTACGTGTCTTCTCGTCGTGGCAGGCGTGGCAGAGTACCTTGCAGTTATCCAATGTTGGTTCACCGCCAAGCCCGTCTGCAATGTCGTGATCGAAGTGAAACTTGACGCCAAACAATGCGCCGCAATTCTCATTCTCGCACTTGCCGCCCGCACGCTTGATCGCCTCGCGCTTGACGGCCTTGCTAAATTCTCGCCTCATGCCGCCGCCCCATCGTGAAACACCACGCCATGGTTAGCGCCGAATGCGCTGATGAGGTCGATCAAATCCGTCATCTCAGCCTTGGACAGATCAGACGACGACCGGCCAAGGCTCACAAAGCCGTTGCCATCCAGGTTCGGAACCATGCGAACCTCGCGCCTCAATGCGTCGAGGAAGATCAGCTTCCAGTCGTCGGCGGTCAGCCGGAGCCCGTGCCACTTCACTTGCGATGCAAGATCTGTCAGCATGGCCCACATACGATCATTCTGAGGAAGCGAGCGCTTTGGCGCCTTGAATTCGACGCGCGTTCCCTCCGGCAGCTTGGCTGCCCAGCGGGCGGCCTTCTGGCGTTCGGTGTCTTGTGTGAGAACTATAACGGCGCGTGTCATTGCTTCCCCCGAAGCGTCGGCAGATCAAAAAGGAATATCGTCGTCCATATCGGCATTGCGGCCGGATGAAATAGGATCGGGCCTCTTTGCCGGCGCTGGCCGCCCCTTGCTGCCAAGGGATTGCTGACGCGACTGATCGTCCTTGCGCTTGAAGGCGAGAGACAGAAACTGCCCCTTGCTGCCCTGCTTGATCCAGCCGGAGACGTAGTACATCACCCCGTCAATCATCGCCGTGCCGGTTCGATCAGGATGCGTGTCCTTCTCCTTCCGATCGTTTACGAAAACCGATCCACTGTTGTCGCGCTGCTCATAGGCCATTAGCCAGCCATCCTCATGTCGTCGCCAATCTCAAGCTGGCGAAGTGCTTGTTTATGTTCGTCGTAGACGCCGCGCAGAAACTCCTGCCAGTCAGACTTGAGAAGCGCGAAGCGATCCAGGAACGTTTTGCTCTCGCCGTATGCCCGGAGCGCCTTGAGGCTATCTGTCGCTTGGAGCTCGGACTGAAGCGCGGAGAAGATCGGCCGCTGCTCAGCAACGGTAAGCTTCTTGCCGGGCTCGACCTGTTGAATGTTGTCAACGGGCTGGCCGTGCTGATCCCGCTCGACGGGTGCAAAGACATCTTCTGGCCGCGTGACATGCGGGTTCGGCCGCTTGAAGTCCTCCGCCTCGTCCTCGGAATAGAGATCGCCATGAGCTGACAGAAGCTTCAGGATCACTCGATCTCGCGACCTTTTCTCAGCCATGGCTGCCATATAGGCGTTCTTGCAATTCTCCGGTGCCGCCTCGCCAAATGACCACTCCGTCACATCGCCCATCGTGGCAAACGTGCAAATGACCATGCTACGGCGCTCAAGGTCGCAGGCGATCACAGAAGGACGCTCAAACTTTATGCGGGCTTCTAGCGCGATACGCTCCAGCGCCTTGTGCTTGACGGCATAAGCCTTGCCACCAGGAACAGGCCATACCTCGTCTGCGCCGACTCCGTACTTTTCCATGAAGTCAGAGATTTCCCTCGGGAGCCTGCTCATCGCCGGAATCCCACCACGTTCGAGGCTTCGGTATCCATCGCGCGCAGCTCGGAAATGAGCAGGTCAATCCTCCCCTTGATCGACCATAGATCGGCTTCGACCTTCGGTGTGAAGCACGGCGCGGCGATTGCATCAGCGCGCAGCTTGACCAGCTCGGCGGTCGCCAGCCACGCATCACGCGCGGCCATCTCGACCTTGTACTGAGCTTGCTCCCGTGGAGTTAGCGGGTCTCCCATATCCTCAAACATTGCATCGCGCATCACATCCTCCAGATTTGTCATCGCATGCTCCCCAGCCAGAACATCCAGAATTGCAGGTAGAAATCCCATGGTGTCGCTACAGGGCGGCGCTTGGCTCGTTCTGCGGCGATGTCGTACAGAACGGCGCTCACAACAGGCCCCAAGTGAGAGTTGCGAACACGCACAGGCCAAAGCCCAATAGACAAAGGCTGTTCTCGATGATCTCTTGGCGGGTCATTCGGCATCCTCGATGAGCTCAACCTCTGCGCGGTTGAGCGGGGCACGACAAACGTTGCCCTCTGTGATGATCTTCAGAGCATCCCAATTTTCGACGTGCTCCATCGAGATGGATGATTGAGCCTCGCCAATGGCCTCTTTTTCATTCGAGGCCTCGACTTCGATTACGGCATAGCCGGCGATGGGCATTCTTACTGAATAGCGCGGCATTAGATGTTCTCCATCCTGAAGGAATTGGCGAACGCCTCGCCCTTACACATCGCGACGAAGTTGCGCTGTTTCTCGGTCAACTCCTTGTCGTCCTGAGCCCAGCGCTCGATAACGATCGAGGTGATTTCATCGGTAGCCTTGCGCCACGTTCCGGTCTCGCCGGAGAGGTCGGATAGGGCAATGATGCAGCGGAGGTCTTCGTATGCATCGCCATCAACTTCCTTGATGACCTCGGCGCGGCTCATCAGGTCGCCGTCGATCCAGGCTGACCATTTGCCGCGAACAAGAAGGAACTTCTCGTTGTGGCGAGAAGCGATCGTGCCGGCCGGAATAGTTCCGATCTCTTTGACGCTCTCTGGCGGAAGATGCTGGTTCATGATGGTCTCCCCGTTCAGGCGGCCTAAGCCGCCTTCCTCCGGTTGCGCTTTGCGGGCTTCTGAGCTTCCAAGAAATTCCACTTGGCGATCCACTCGATGTTCACTTCGAGGTGGCGACGGACTTCATCATCCGTCATGCCGCAGCCAGTGATCGTCATGATGTCCTGATCGATGCAGGCGGGATGGTTCTGGACTTGAGCCAGAGCGTTCAGGAGGTCTTGCCGTGCTGCGCTGAGTGCCATCTGTCGTCTCCCCGTTTCGATGGAGAGGATAGTTGCACAAGTCGCAACACTCTGCAATAGGCAAGATGCGCAACTAGCAACTTTTTTTGAGGCAAATAAAAACCCGCCGGAGCGGGTCATTTGGTCCGAAATGGTACTTATTGAGCGCGTTTGAGGGGGAATGCTGCCTCCAGGGTAGCCAACATCCGGTCAACCTCTTCCGGGTCTCGTCCCCTTACCATGCGCTGGAACCGCTGCACGTCTGGATCGGCGAAGATATCAACGATGTCGTCTTCATCGGGACCGACTGCGAAGTATTGCCCCAACTTCTTAGCCCAAGCAGGGGAGGGTGTCGCCGGCCGCTCCTCATCGAGCCAGCGCGACAACTGGCTTTTGTCTACTCCGAGGTCCTCAACCAACTTGCCCCTGGAGACGTTGTGGCGGGCCATGAGCTTCGCCAAATAGTGCGGGCGCCTGACCTGGCGCTTGGCGAATATCTCCGCCATGACGGCCCCGCCGGGCTTGTTGTGGGGTGTCCTAGACATGGTTGCGACAATGGCGATTCTTTCTTGCCATGTCGTTATCGACTTGCGCAACCAAGGTGCTTGACCTCGGTTGCTAGTTGTGCAACTATCCGGTCATGGACAACGACTACCTCAAGCTTCTTTTGGCCGAATACGGCCTTCGCCCCGCCGATCTCGCGCGCAAATGCGACGTTGAGAAAAGCACGGTGACGCGATGGGCTGAGCGCGGAATACCGCTTGTTCGGGTTTTCCAGATCGAGAAAAAAACTGGCATCCCGCGCCAGAAACTTCGGCCAGATTTCTTTGCGGAGTCGGTTTAATGACTCCCGCGCCGATCCATCATTTGAGTGAGGTTGTAGGCTTCCTGGGCCGCAGCATTCACTTCTCGGCTGCTGACGACGAGCTGATCCGCTCGCATCACGCAACTGAACAGCCAATGGACCGTGCCTCCTCGTCTGATACCGCAGACCATGCGGACATTCGGCCCATCGATCTCGGTAACGACCTCGCTGATCAGGTATTCTGGCAGCCCGAAAGTGTCTGGAATAGTGGCTGTCGGCTCCTCCAAGGCGCTCATTATTTTTGTCTCCCCGACGCATTAGTTGCAGCGGGAAATATTGGCACCCGGTTAACGGCGATGGCAAGTGAACTCTTGTCGTATCCGTTTTATTACGAGGGTTTACCCGTCGAAGTTGATTCAATTTGCGATGTTCCGACGAAGGAACTGCAATCATGACGCGGAACTTCGGCATTATAACTTCCAAGTCAGAATTGAGCCGCCGCCGACTGCTTGACGGGGGAACCAACACAGTCGGCGGCTCTCAGGGCGACAAATACGCATCGCCTAACGCAATTCGGTTTCCGGCGTCCTCTCTGCTGGCAAACTTGGCGCCATTGTTACAGGCGTCCTTTTATTCCCGCGTACAGCAAGCGCTGGTCGATTCCTTTGCGCTGCTGTTCTGCGTCTGCTTCGTCGTAACTCTTCTGCTGAGCGTCCCGCTCGCTGTCTTTCTTCTGTTCTTCGCATCGTTCTAGGACTCGCAGGGCGGCCAGGCCCAGCGTGCTCCATGTGTCGTTATCGTTGAGTGCTTCCATGCCGGGATTAATCGCATGGAGGATTGTGCAAGTGTCACCAAAGAATGGTCGGAAATCGCCAATGTCTATGGCAGCAACAACGCCCCGGATAGCAGCTCAGTTTCTCGTCGATCGCGCAGAGCGCCAGACCGGCTCGAGAATGGTCGCATATGAGGTTGTTGCGAAAGCCGCCGGCACTTCGGCCGACTGGATCAGGAAATTCGTGAATGGGAACGGCTCGGAAGCAAAGGAGCCGAAATGGACGGTTGGGTGGAACCTGATCGAACACTGCAACAGGGTGCTGTGTACGCGCGTTGAACAGGAGATCGAGACAGAGCGTCTTCGAATTGAAGATCTCAAAAGGGAAATCGATGCGGCTACTTCGCCTGTTAATCGAATGGTGGCGACTGCGCAGAGAGCGCAAGCGCCTGGAGCGGCGCCGGTAGGTCCGTTCCTTGGGGTTGACCCATAACGCTGAATAGCCCGCCAGCATCACACATGCGGGCCAGTATAGGAGCAGGGGACATGAAAGAGCCGATCAGGCTTTGGTATGATACTGAGGTCGATCAGCTACGCAAATACGTGGCTGACAATCTCTCAAACGCTGAAATCGCGGAGCGCACCGGACGCACGGTATCGTCAGTCAAGGCCAAACTGTCACGTATGCTTCTGCCGGCGCGTACTCGCCCGCAGAGGAACTGGCCTCCCGAAGAGATCGCCCAGCTTTGCTATCTTCGCGACAAGGTGCGGCTGAATTTTGATGAGATCGGGCGACGGCTTGGCCGGCCTCATTCCACTTGCTACCAGAAATATTATGACCTCAAGCGGGCTCCTCCGAAGAACAGGGTTGCGCCGCGTGAGCCAGTGGCTGCTGAGACGCATCGCGAGTGGCTGCATCGCATGTCGCTTTCGCCGGCGAACCTGACTGCGGCGTTCTTCGGCGATCCGCTGCCGGGGTGCTCAGCTCTGGACAAGAGGCGCCCATGACTCCGCTTCACGTCATGATCCGCAGGATGCAACGTCTTCCTGTCAAGCATCGCATTGCGCACATCAAATCGCTCCTGGCTGTCGAGAAGCCATATAGCCAGCGCCGAGCCGAGCTCGAAGACTTGCTTCAGGTTGAGGTTTTGAAGCAGTTGCGCCGGGAATGCAGGGGCGCGGCTTGAGCACCTTTATCCTTCCAATGCCGCCGAGCGTGAACGGCCTTTGGGCCAACGGCAAGCATGGCCGCCGCTTCCGCACGCAGAACTATGATAGCTGGATCTACGAAGCGGGCGCTGAGATCATGCGGCAGCGGCCCAAGAAGTTCGTCGGGCCTGTTGTGCTCTCCTATGAGGTTCAGGAGCCCGCTGGTAAGCGCAAGTTTGATCTGGGTAACCGGGAGAAGGCACTGACGGACCTTCTGGTGAGCCACCAGATCATCCAGGCAGATGACAATACGATCGTTCGCGAGATCAAGCTGAAATGGGCGCCTGATGTCAATGGCGTCCGAGTAACCGTGTTTGAGTTTTTCAACCGCGTTCAATCCCCGCAGGATGGCGCGGAGGCAGCTTGAGCAGACCTTGGATGCCCCTTTATGTGGCCGACTATCTGGCAGACACGGCGCACCTTAGTGCGGCGGAGCATGGAGCATATCTTTTGCTCATCATGCACTATTGGACGAAGGGAAAGCTGCCTGACGATGAAGAGGCCATTCGGAGAATTACGAGGCTCACGACCCGTCAATGGTCGCAATCTCGCGACGTTCTAAGGTCGCTTTTTGGAGACGGATGGTGTCACAAGCGAATTGACGAGGAGTTGGGCAAAGCCATTGAAAAGTCTAAGGTCAATTCTGCGAACGCACAGCGACGGCACGGCGAACGCACAGCGGACGCAGAGCGAACGCATACACAATCACAATCACATCTACAGGAAGAAGATAGGATAGTAGACGCGCGTGCGACCCGGAGCGCTTTTACCGATGGCTCGAAAGCGCTGAGTGCGGCGCTGTTTCGTGGGCTCTCGATCGGAAGCCCCTTGGAGATACCCCCCGAACTCGCCGGCGCCGATTGGCGAGCGATCGAGTGGGAGCGCGCTGGATGGACTATCGATCTGGTCGAGGTCGAGACTCGCCGCGTAGGGCCTGGAAAGCCGCTCAACTACTACGAAAAATGCTTCGCGAGTGCTTTTGCCAAACGGCAGGCGCCGCTTCCGATTGTCGAAATCCGCCAAGCTGAAACTCTAACGGTGACCCATGGAAAACCGAAAGCCGGAATCATTCAAGCCGCTGACAATCTCATCGCAAAACTTGCCGAGTTCGACGGGCCGGCAAGACCTGACGACATACGCAGCGATGCGGGCCAAGATCCTCCTCGGCTGCTATCGCACGGGTGAGGCCAACGATCCAGATACCTATGTTGCAGCGATAGCGGCAATCCTTGCGAGATATCCGCAGGAGGTTATGACCGCTGTGACGCATCCGGCGACGGGCCTTCCATCGAAGAAGGGCTGGCTTCCGACCGTCAAGGAAGTCGTCGATGCATGCAATGAAGCTCATGAGCCTATCCTGCAAAACGAACTTCGATTGAAGCGTATCAAGGAACAGATTGAACAGCGCGAGCGTGAGGAGCGTCACGAAAAGCCAACGATGGAGCAATTGAAAGCGAAGTATGGCGCTGATTGGGGAATTGGCTTCGTCAAAGATGAGGCCAAACGAGCCACTTTTCAGGCGCCAACGATTGAAAAACTTCAGGATCATTACGGGGCTAAGCCTGGCTATCTGCAATGGCTTGCCGACCGCAAGCGCGTGATGCGCGGCGAGATCGAGGATTATCCACAACCCACGGGGGCATCACATGGCTAACTTGGTAACGAATGTTCTAACGCGGCGGCAGCGCGAGGTTTGCGATCTGATTTGCCAGGGCAAGTCAAACAAGGAAATAGCCCGCGCTCTGGAGATCAGTCCCAGAACAGTTGAGGACCATCGATTGGGCATTACCCGGAAATTGGCTGTCCCGAATGTCGCAGCCTTGGTTCACAAGATCCTGAGCGCTCGCATTGCTGAGCTGGAGGCGATGCATGGGACGAATTGAAACATTTGGTCCCACGGCCGAACGCCTCGCCAAGGCGCAGGGCGACTTCGTAGTAGGCGACGACAAGCAGGGCACCAAGGTCTACCATTTTTTGGATACGCCCTTGGCGCGCTTCTACAAGCGCTTGGGAGCGGAAGATAAATCCGATGCCGCTACAGACCAGATCCGGCATGAGTTTGTCGCCCTGATGAAATACCGCGATCACTGGTATTATTCCGGCCTTGAGGCGCGCGTCGGAGCAATTGACATGGACAGAGTGCAGACCTCGGCCGGTGCATTGTCGGGTGGGGAAAGGCAAGCGCACCACATGCACGTTTACAAGAAGGCCGTAGCAATGCTGGGAATGTGGCCGTCGCATGTGGTCGAGCACATCGTTTGCCTGGATCGCCAGATTTCGCAGTGCTCCGCTTTTGGCATTGCGATCAGTCCGCACATTTTCCGCAAGATGCTTCGTGACTCTGCGAAGCGCCTCGTTGATTTTTGGAAAATCGCATGAAGCCGTATTCGACCGGATTCTCGTCCTTTAACGAATCATCTATACGCGCATTCAGCATCCGAAATTACGCCCGCATGGAGAAATCCAGAGCGGGCGTTTCCATTTCGCGCGCCCCTCAGCCACCCGCAGCGCCTAAAGCTCCCCTGCCGCGATAGAACGCGAGAGCGCTCATTAGGCGAGGCGGCGCGCGAAACCCCTTCGTTATACTAAAACCGCGAAAAGAGTATAACCAGATGACCACCGACCAGCTCAAGTTACTCGCCCGCATGATCCGAGACGGTCAGGCCAAGATCGTTGAGAAGGGCGGCAAGCTCGTGCCGGTGAGCAAGATCTGATGGAAACCGCGATCACCGTCCTGTTCGTCCTAATCGGGCTCGCAGGGGTTGGTTCGATCATTGGTTTTATTTTGCTGCTGACGGTATTCAATCCGTTTCGGAGCGGCCACTGATGGGCGGTTTGATTTGATGGCTGAAAACGTAGTCCAGCTACGCGATTGGAAGCGCCGCGAAGAACGCAAGGCAACCATGGATAAGCTTGTTGCTGATTCATGGGCTGAGATTGCCCCCTGCGAAATGCCGCCCGTACAGCCGAACTACCAAGCACCTGAGAAGGACCCAGCATGAAACTTTCATCCGGCAAGCGCAAGTCAATGCCCAAGAGCTCATTCGCTGGCCCTGGTAAATCGTTCCCTGTGAACGATGCCACCCACCAGCGTATGGCGATCTCAGGCGCAACCCGGTCATACAACGCCGGCAATATCTCCAAGTCCGAAGAGAACAAGATCAAATCGAAGGCTCGCGGTCTATTGGACGGAGTGAAGAAATGACAGTGGGCGTGTTCGACTTCAAGGCAATTGCCCGCAAGCTCAACTGTCAAGAGCAGAAAGCCGACTTCGAGGACAAGAACCCGAAGGCTGAGCCGAACAAGGTCGTTTGGCATCCGCTGTATGGTTATGGCGCCGTGCCGAATCCTACTTCGCTGGCCATAGCCCCCGAATGGGCTGAAAGGCTCGCACAATGCGCTCTGGATGCTTACAAGGCCCCGCTGGTAACAGCGAACTAGCAGCATGGTAGGACGCCCATTCCAGCCCGGACAGAGCGGCAATCCTGCCGGGCGTCCCAAGAGCAAGCCTTTCAAGAACGCTCTCCAGGAGGCTCTAAAGGCCGCTGGCGACAATGACGAAATGCTGAGGACTGTGGCCTTGGCGCTGGTGACGAAAGCCAAGGATGGTGACGTTCCGGCGATTAAGGAAATTGCAGACAGGTTGGACGGCAAGGTCCCCCAAGCGGTCATTGGCGGTGAGGACGATGACCCGGCCGTCAAGATGCTCCACCGCATCGAGCGCGTGATTGTCAGCCCTTCAAATCAAGACGGCTAAGGTATTCGAGCCGCTACTTCATCCCTCCCGATACAAGGGAGCGCATGGAGGACGCGGCTCTGGCAAGTCTCACTTCTTCGGTGAGCTTGCAGTTGAGGACGCGCTAAGGGCGCCAGGCGATTACGGCGAGGGCCTGCGGATGGTGTGCATCCGAGAGGTTCAACGCGACCTGACGCAGAGCTCCAAACTGCTGATCGAGGACAAGATCAGGAGGCTAAGGCTTACGGAAGCTGACGGCTTCAAGATCTGGAATGACAGGATCGAGCTACCCAAGGATGGGGTGGCGATCTTCAAGGGCATGAAGGACTATTCGGCGGACTCGGTGAAATCGCTGGAGGGCTTTCATCGGGCCTGGATGGAAGAGGCGCAATCGATCTCAGCGCGGTCGCTATCGTTGCTCAGGCCTACGATCCGCTCGCCTGGCTCTGAAATATGGGCGAGCTGGAACCCAACCCGCAAGAGTGACGCGGTTGATGATTTCTTTCGTGGTCCACTTGGGCTGCCGAAGGGTGCAACGGTTGTCCAGGCCAACTGGCGGGACAATCCGTTCTGGACTGCTGAGCTTGAGGAAGAACGCAAGATCGAACTGGAGCGCTATCCAGAGCGCTACGACCATACCTACGAAGGCGGTTATGCCGCAGCCTTCGAGGGCGCCTACTACGCCGCAATGCTCTCTGAGGCCAAGCGCCAAGGCCGCATAGGCGTTGTCACTGCCGATCCCCTGTTGCCGCTTCGAGCGTTTATCGACATCGGCGGCTCTGGCGCCAACGCTGACGCCTTCACCATCTGGATTGTCCAGTGGGTGGGGCAGGAAATCCGCATTCTCGACTATTACGAGGCGGTCGGCCAAGTGCTGTCTGCTCACGTCGCTTGGCTACGCAAGAGCGGCTATGAAAACGCCGTGCTGTATCTGCCACACGACGGCGTGAACGAAAACAATATTACCGGCAAGCGCTACGAAGATCATCTTCGCGATGCCGGCTTCAAGGTTGAGCCCCCGGTCAAGAACCAGGGCAAGGGCGCCGCGTCTATGAGGATTGAGGCCGTCAGACGGCTTGGTCCCAAGATGTGGTGGAATGAAGCAACAACGGAATCTGGCCGGCAAGCGGTCGGGTTTTATCACGAACGGAAAGACGAAACACGCAATGTTGGTCTCGGTCCTGATCATGATTGGTCGTCGCATGCTGCGGACTCGCTCGGCCTGATGGCTGTTTGCTACGAGGAGCCGGGCAGGGCTGCGAACTTCAACCGCTCGATCAATTACCCGCGAATTGGCGTGGCCTGATGATGTACGCGCAGCTCGGTCGTGACCTGTCTGATGGGGAGATAGTGCGGCGGCTAGTTATGTCTTTTGCCGACAATCTAACGATGCCTGTTCATTTTGTGCCGGCCGTCCGGATTCTTCCTGAATGCAAGGAATGGCCTCGTCGTGGGGTTATGGCCTGATGCCCAAGCTCTCCACGTCCGAGCTGCGCTCCCTGATCTCAACGCAGAAAGCGGACGCACTTGCGGCTACCCAATCAGCCAAGCTGACCCTAGAGCGTGAGCGCAACGATCGCTATTACAATGGCGACATGGAAATGGATCTGCCGTCTGAAATCGGCCGTTCCAGCGCGATTTCGTCTGACGTTGCCGATGTCGTTGAGGGCCTAATGCCACACCTCATGGACATCTTCGCGGGCTCTGACGAGGTTGTCAGGTTTGAGCCGGTTGGTCCAGAGGACGAGCAGGGCGCACAGCAGGAAACCGACTATGTGAACCATGTGTTTATGCAGCAGAATCCTGGCTTCATGGTGATGTACTCATTCATCAAGGATGCGCTGCTCTTGAAGAACGGGATTGTGAAGGTTTGGTGGGACGAGCGCGAGGAAGAGGAAAAAGAGACCTATTACGATCTCAATGAGGATCAGTTTGCATTGCTGGCGCAGGCTGTGATGCAGCCTGATAGCGGGTTGGAGATCATCGAGCATACGGTCAACAACGAGGCTGCCGAGCCCGCAGAGGCTACTAGTTGATGAACGCCATGATGCCGCAGCCTGCGCAAATGCCCGCACCAGCGGCCCCCGCTGCGCCTTCTATGCCTACGACAACGCACGATGTCACGATCCTCCGCACGCGGAAAT
>Ga0207667_10000583_pt1 | contig 47418 bp, 40 predicted proteins | sample KBSCornC52_FD_184301 | JGI IMG/M metagenome (GOLD analysis project Ga0207667, IMG submission 184301) | Corn rhizosphere microbial communities from Kellogg Biological Station, Michigan, USA - KBS Corn C5-2 (SPAdes) (version 2) | ecosystem: Host-associated > Plants > Roots > Rhizosphere > Soil ... | reverse complement strand
CAGATTCAAGCAGCTGCTGCCTGCCGGCGGGCATGTGGTTATTGTGGGAGGCGGGTTGCTGGGACTTGAAATGGCCGCCTCTCTGCGGGAAATGGGGATACGGGTCTCCGTTATCCACCGCAGCTCGCGGTTCCTGGACAGGCAATTGGACGTACTGGCCAGCCAGCTGCTGCATGAAGAGATCATCGACCAGGGTTGTGAGGTATACTATTCCGATGAAGTACAACTGTTCTATGGGCATCCCAGGCTGACAGGCATCCGACTCAAGAGCGGCCGGATGATCGATTGCGATGCCCTGATATTCGCCATCGGCACTGTCCCCAATACAGAACTGGCCGTTGCAGCAGGACTGCATTGTCAGCGGGGCCTCGTCGTCAATGAATACATGCAGACCAGCGACCCGAATATCTATGCAGTAGGGGAGATCGCAGAGTTCAATGGAATGCTGTATGGCTTTACTGCGGCGGCAGAGCAGCAGGCGGGGGTTTTTGCCAGCTACCTCAACGGGGACATCAGCAACTATTACAAGGGTACCACTTCGATGAGCATTATCAAGATCCATGGATTCGATCTTTGCTGCCTGGGTATCCCCGACAGGCCCAACGAGCAGGAATATGAAGAGATCGTCTTCATTGACATGGCCCGCCGTTACTACAAGAAATGTATCGTTCACCAGGACAGACTGGTGGGGGCCATCCTCGTCGGTGACAAGGACGAGTTCCTGGAATTCAAGGAGCTCATCTCCGGCAGGATCGAGCTGAATGAACGGCGTCTCCAGCTGCTGCGCAGCGGGAAGAAAGCAGAGCCTGTGCTGGGGCGGCTGGTTTGCAGCTGTAACAATGTGGGCAGCGGCAACCTCGAGAATAAGATAGCAAATGGATGTACTGAGCTGGCGCAGCTATGCGCTGCCACAGGAGCTGGCACAGGTTGTGGCTCCTGCCGGCCTGAGGTGAAAAAGATACTGGAAAAAAAATTACAGGAGGCAGCCGTAAGTGTTCCGTAAGAATTATACCGTCAAGATCAATCTTCCCGGTGGCATCGTCGCCGCGGGAGAGCTGTATGCCATTGTAGAGGCGGCTGAACGGGCGAGGGTTTCGGATATGCAGCTGGGCACACGTCAGCAGCTGTTCTGCAAGGTGACGGATAAATACGGCGCCGCCTTTTTGAAGGAGCTGCAGGAAGCCGGCGTTTCCTTCGAGGCCAACGAGGACAGGCATCCCAATATCGTCAGCTCCCATGTCACGGACGGGATCTTTACCACACAAAGCTGGGTCAGTGAAGGGCTTTACAAGGATATCCTATCCGCATTCGACTTCAAACCCCGGCTAAAGATCAACCTGGTAGAGAAAAGCCAGTCCTTCGTGCCTTTCTTTACAGGAAATATCAATTTTATCAGCTCCGACATCGGCAATTACTGGTATCTCTATATACGTCTGCCCCAGACGACGCAGATCCATCCCTGGAAGGATCTGATTTGTTCGGAGGATATACCGCGTATCAGCAAGGTCATCGAGGAGCTGATACTACAGGGAAAGGTGACCTCGGGGGATGAATTGTACCCTGCCGTTCTTCCCCACGGACCTTTTGCCACACAGCCGGCAAAAGAGGAGCTGCAATGGCCCGTTTTTGACCTTCCCTATTACGAAGGGTTCAATCAATGGAAGAACAAGATATGGCTGGGCATCTATCGCAGGGAGGAGCTGTTCCCGGTGCCTTTTCTAAAGGACATCTGTCGCATCTGCCTGGAGACCCGTATTGGCCAGCTGCACACGACGCCCTGGAAATCCCTGATCATTAAAGGCATCGAAGAGGGGCACCGGTCAATGTGGGAATATGTGATGGGGAAATACCGTATCAACCTCCGCCATGCAGGCAACGAGCTGAACTGGCAGGTGGAAGATATGAATGAGGAGGGGCTGCGGCTGAAGCGGTATCTTGTACGCCAGCTTGACCTGGAGGATGTCCGTACAGAGGGGCTATGCTTTGCCATTAAGACAGCGCCGAAATCAGGCCTCTCCGGCTCTGTCATCATTCGTAAACAGACGAGCGGCAGGGCCGACCAGCGGAAGCTGCTGGACAGGTACGATCTGTTGCATACGCCCGATTTTAACGCCAATTCGAAAGAATATATCCTCTACCGGGAAGGGCTGGAAAAGGAGAACCTTTCCGTCTACCTCGTCTCACTGTGCAAATCCTTTTATGAACAGGCGAGCAGGAGAGAGCCTGCTCCGCCGCTCCAGCGACCGTTTGGCGGCATCGAGACCTCACCGGGGCATGACAGGAGCGTGACAGTATTCCAATGTAAACATTGTCTTACGCTCTACGATGAACAATATGGCGATCCCGAGGCGGGCGAACCTGCGGGACGTCCTTTCGGGCAGACATCCCCCGGCTATGCCTGTCCTGTCTGCGGCAGCGGCAAAGAGGATTTCCAACCCGTCGAAAAAACTAACCTGACCGGGGCCGCTTGAAGCGGCTCTTCCGGGACCGGAGGTCCCGACCGAGGAGGAGCTTACGAAGTACCCGAGGTACGAGGGGTACGAATGTAACGGAGGTACGAACGTTACGAACTAGAAGGACCGTGTCGAAGCAGGTCCGACGAAGTTCAGAGCGAATACATGGAGCTCTGACGAAGTTCTTCCGACGAAGGCCTCAGACATTAGAGATTGTCGCTTGAAATCGTAACTTTGGCATATGTCCGTTATACAGGATCAATATGGAAGGACTTTCAGGACGTTACGGGTGAGCCTGCTCAGCCATTGCAATCTGGGCTGTGTATATTGTGTGGCTGGGGACAGTGAAATAAAGGCCGCCAATATAACGCATTCCTCCCTGCCGGTGCCTGAGCTGCTGGCTATTATCCGCCGTCTGCATGAGCAGCTGGGATTGTCTACTATCCGTCTGACGGGAGGGGAGCCTCTTTTGTACCATGGCCTGACTGATCTGATCAGCGGCATACGTGAGGCGGGCATATCCTCCATCAAGCTGACGACGAATGGATTTCTGCTGGAACGGCTGGCTATGCCCATGAAGCAGGCCGGCATGCGTTCCATCAACGTGTCGCTGGATGCCATCGACGAGGACATCTTCTATAAAATGAGCAGACGTCATGCGGTGCAGCGGGTCGTCCAGGGCATCGACAAGGCATTGGAGGCGGGACTGGAGGTGAAGATCAACAGCGTCGTCATGCGGGAGATCAATGAAGGACAAATACTTCCCCTGCTGGAATTTGCCTTTTCCCGCCGTTGTCGTATCCGTTTGCTGGAAATAATGGCCATGGGGCATCTGCATGACCAGGCGGATAAATATCTTTTTCCGCAGGAAGAAATGCTGGCTGTGATAGCCGGCCGTTATTCATTCGAGCCGCTTGGCAGGGTCGGATCGGCTACGGCAAGCTACTGGCAGACGGCTGAAGGGCACCAGTTCGGGATCATTGCCAACGAGACGGCGCCTTTTTGCGGCGATTGCGACCGGCTGAGACTGGACAGCAGCGGCCATATATATGGCTGCCTCAGCAGCAACCATCCCATTCTTTTGGATAAGGAAGAGGATGCAGAAATATGGACGAAAAAACTACAGCAGGCGCTTTTGCAAAAACAGACACTGCGATTTACGGGCAGCGATCTGAGCATGCTGCATATTGGGGGGTAGTTTTCGGCGTCCGGGTTAAGTTGAAGGTACAGGCCTTCGTCGGACCTGCTTTGACGCGGTCCTCCTCGGTCGTAACCTTCGTAATGCTCGGTTATGGCCGAAAACAGCTAATGATGGCGCTTCGCGCACCGGGCCTGTGGTCCGTTTAACGCAAAAAACAACGAACATGAAAATCCACGTTTATGCCAGACTGAAAGATTTTTTCTCGCCGGAGTTCGAGCTGAATGCTGTCGCCCACAATACGGACGAGCTAAAGCTTCGCCTGCTGGAGATCAATGAAGAGGCTAAAAGCATACTGGACAGCTGCCGCTTTGCCATAGAAGAAGGATTCATCGATCACGATCATAAATTAAAGGAAAATGATACGGTCATCATCATCCCCCCTTCCAGCGGAGGTTAACGGATTTCTATTGGGGACCATACAGGTCATCAGCGCCGAACCGCTGGACGTTGTGAATTTGTTGAGCCGGGCGCATCATCCATCGGCAGGCGGCGTCGTTCTCTTCAGCGGCGAAGTGCGCGACAGCAACAAGGGTAGGGAGGTAGCTTACCTGGAATATGAATCCTATATTCCGCTGGCCGAAAAAATGATCCATGATATACTGGCGGAGGCCAGGGAGAAATGGGGATTGAAGGTGGCCATTGCCCAGCACCGGATCGGACGTCTGTCCACCGGCGAGTCGGCAGTGGTGGTGATCACGGCGGCAGCCCATCGCCGGGAGGCTTATGAAGCCAATCAGCATATCATACACCGGATCAAGCATGAGGTTCCCATCTGGAAATGCGAATATTTCTCCGATGGCGGACATGAATGGGGAAATAACTGCAACTGTTGACATGAAGCCTTCCATTACCATCGAATACTGCCCCAAATGCGGATGGATGCTACGCGCGGCTTATATGGCCCAGGAACTGTTGACCACCTTTACCGAAGAACTGCATGCGGTGAACCTTCAACCCTCGGAACGTTCCGGATCTTATATCGTCTATGTTGATGGGGAAGTGCTTTTTAACAGGAAAGTAGCGGGCAGGTTCCCTGAAATAAAAGAATTGAAGCAACTGGTAAGGGATAAGGTCTGCCCTGACAAGAACCTGGGACATTCAGATAAAAACAATGGATAAGCTTATGGGCGTCATATTGTGCGGTGGGGAAAGCCGACGAATGGGCCAGGATAAAGGGCTCATCCTAAAAAAAGGCACCCCCTGGGCAAGACATATGGCAGACAAGTTGATGCCCTACGGCCTACCCGTAGTCTTCTCCGTAAATGCGTCACACTTGAATGCATACGCGGCCGCATTGCCCGAAGCCCGGCTGGTAGTGGACAGTGTGGCTGCCGACGGTCCCCTCAAAGGTCTTCTCAGCGTACATGAACAATTTCCCGATAAGGACCTGCTGCTGCTGGCCTGCGATATGCTGGACATGGATACGGTTACGCTAAACCCATTGATCGATGCCTGGCGCGAGGGAGGGTATGAGCTTTATGCCTACCGGCAAGAAGCGTTCTTCCAGCCTTTATGCGGTATCTATACTGCGGCCGGCCTGGCTAGGGCGCATACCGCTGCGAGTATGCAGCAGCTTCTCCGCCAGGGTAAAACAAAAAGCCTCGTCATGGTGAATAACGAGGCCTTTAGGAATTATAATTTTCTGTGAATTACTTGAGCTTCTTCTGCAGATTCTGGTCGATGGCGTCCAGGAACTCTTCCGTATAAAGGAAGTGTTTTCCATGTTCCACCTTGTTCCCATGTACGCAGATGGCGAGGTCCTTTGTCATCTTGCCGCTTTCAACTGTCTCTACACATACAGCTTCCAGGGCACCCGCAAAGTCGATCAGCTCCTGGTTGCCATCCAGCTTGCCACGGAAGGCCAGACCCCTGGTCCAGGCAAAGATGGAAGCGATGGGATTGGTAGAAGTGGGCTTGCCGGCCTGGTGATCCCTATAATGGCGGGTGACGGTACCATGGGCTGCTTCAGCCTCCATGATCTTGCCATCGGGAGTGATCAGCACCGAGGTCATCAAACCCAGTGAGCCAAAACCCTGCGCTACGCTGTCGCTCTGTACGTCCCCATCATAGTTCTTGCAGGCCCAGACAAAATTCCCGTTCCATTTCAGAGCGCTGGCTACCATGTCATCGATGAGGCGATGTTCATAGACAATGCCGGCCTCCTTGAAGGACTGTGCAAACTCCTTCTCATAGATGTCCTGGAAGATGTCTTTAAAGCGACCGTCGTATTTTTTAAGGATGGTATTTTTGGTGGAAAGATACAGGGGCCATTTCTTGCTCAGCGCCATGTTAAAGCAGCTGCGGGCAAAACCCTTGATCGACTCATCCGTATTGTACATGCTCAATGCAACGCCATCGCCTTTGAAATTGAATACTTCAAACGTCTGGGGAGCGCCGCCATCTTCGGGCGTAAAGGTCATGGTGAGCTTGCCCTTGCCTTTAATAACGGTGTCGGTCGCACGGTACTGGTCGCCAAATGCATGACGGCCTACGATGATAGGAGCTGTCCAGTTGGTCACCAGCCGGGGAACGTTCTTCATAACGATGGGCTCACGGAAGACCGTGCCATCCAGGATATTACGGATGGTGCCATTAGGGCTTTTCCACATCTGCTTCAGGTTGAACTCCTTTACGCGCGCTTCGTCCGGTGTGATCGTGGCGCACTTGATGCCCACGCCGTATTGCTTGATGGCATTGGCTGCATCGATGGTGACCTGATCATTGGTCTGGTCACGGTATTCTACACCCAGGTCATAATATTTGATATCTACATCCAGGTAGGGTAAGATCAATTTGTCTTTGATGAATTTCCAGATAATTCGGGTCATTTCATCCCCATCCAGCTCCACTACAGGGTTTGCAACTTTGATTTTCTTGGCCATATTTACTGCTTTTTAAATAGAGGAGAGCAAACCTACAAGAATTGAGGCAATTTGGCAGGTTTTTTTTTATGTTTGTATCCTAACTGCCTTTGAATGTTAGATACTTTAAAAAAATACATATCCGGTTTCGTATCGCTGACCAATGAGGAGTTTGCACTGATGGCGAACGAGCTGGTGATCCGGAACTTTGATAAAAGGGAGCTGTTGACCAGGGCAGGAGAAGTGGAAAACTATCTCAATTTCGTCGTAAAGGGATTGGTTCGCAAATACTTTTACAAGGGGCGGACGGAGATTATCACACAGATAGCAAAGGAGGGAGAATTTATCAATTCATCGGCCTCTTTTTTATCCGGAAACCCTTCGCCTTACCTGGTGGAGACGCTGGAGCCTTCCACCTTTCTTTCTGTTACCCGCGACCAGCTGGAAAGGCTTTATGAGAACAATCCTCGCATAGAAAGGGTGGGTCGTATCGTCATTACCCATCTGTTCCTCCAGCGGGAGGAATGGGAGCATGAATGTCTCAGGTTGGATACGCGGGAGAGATTCCTTCGGTTTGTAGAAAATAATCCGGATCTGATGCAAAGGGTCCCGCAGAAATACCTGGCTTCTTACCTGAATATGAAGCCGGAGACTTTCAGTCGACTCAAACATTTGATACAACGACCGCGAACCGCAGCCAGGTAAAAATATCAGCGCATGGGCAAACAAAAGTCCTCTTACAAGACCGCCCTGGAAGGATTACACCACTATCTTTCCAGGTATCTTCCTATTTCCAGGTCGGAATTCCAGCATTTATTGCCTTATATCGAGATCAGGGAATACGATAAAAAGGCAAAGGTGACAAAAGAGGGTGAGGTAGAACGTTATTTCAATATCATTGCCCGGGGACTGGTGCGCAAGTACCTGCCTCTCAAGAATGGTGAACAGACCATTCAGCTGGCAGTGGAAGGGCATATCATTCACTCCGAGCTTTCCTTTTTTTATCGTACGCCTTCTACCAGTGTTGTAGAGACCATCGAGCCAACCGTCTTTCTGTCCATCAGCTATGAAAGCCTGGAGCAGCTGTATAAACAGCATCCCAAATTCGAGCGCATTGGCCGGCTTATCATAACAGACCTTTTTGTCAGAAAAGACCATCGTTTTTTCGATCAGCTGCGAAAGAATACCCGGGAACGTTTCCTGGATTATATAAAGACCCACTCACATATGTTGCAGCGGGTTCCGCAGAAATATATCGCCAGCTATCTCAATATCAAACCCGAAACCTTTAGCAGGCTGAAGCATCTGATGCGCCCTGCCAAAAAAAGCTAAAGGACAGAGGATGGCCCATCTCAAAGATTGACGATCAGTACCGGTATTTTCAGGGCATGTCGTACTGCATCTACCGTCTCGCCGTAGATAAAATCCTGCAGACCGCGGTGGCCATGCGCGCCTATGACCAGCATGTCCGCCCTTTGCTCTTTGGTGATGCGGGCGATCTCCCGGCTGCGGTGCCGGAATCCCAGCACGGTCTGGCTGCGATAACCTTTCCTTGTCAGGGCATCCCTGTACAGGTCCAGCCTTTCCTGGTCCCTTCGTGTCTCAAAGTCATCGCTTTCCTTGCCTAACATATGGGCGGAGGCGCTCTCCACCACGTGTATCAGCAGGTAGTCGCAATCCTTTCCGCCCTGGGCCAGGGCATAGGCCAGCAGCTTTTCGTCGTGGGCGCTGAAGTCCAGGGCAACGGCGATATTCCGGAACGCAGGAGGGGTCCATTCCGCGAGCGGGCCCGGCTGGGGATGGAGCTGGGCCGTAGCCTTCCGTGGCTGCCGGGTAAGCCAGGGATGGAGAACAATATAGCCCAGGAGCAGCAAAGCCCCGATGCCTCCGACGATAATGCCAATCTTGGCAAGGAAATATCCTGTCTCACCAAACAGCGGGCCGGCTTCTTCCACCACCAGCTTCACGTTGAGATATATCAGCAGGATGGCGACGGCCCAGGATAAGGCCCTTATAACGGGACTGGCGACAAAATCCCCCATGGTGGTCTTGTCGCTGACAAAGTGGATCAGGGGAATGATGGCAAACCCCAGCTGCACGCTTAAAATGACCTGGCTAAGCACCAGCAGGTTGTCCACAGCCCCTTCCCCCATCAGCAGAATAACGATGACGGCGGGTACGATGGCCAGCAGACGGGTCAGCAATCGTCTCAGCCAGGGATTGATACGCAGCTGCAGATAGCCTTCCATGACGATCTGTCCAGCGAGGGTACCGGTGATCGTGGAGCTTTGGCCGGCGGCGATCAAGGCGATGGCAAACAGCTTGGGCGCCAGATCTGTACCCAGCATCGGCAGCAGGCGGTAGGCTTCCTTGATGGAGGCGACGTCCGTCCGGCCCGTCTTGAAAAAGACCGTGGCCGCCAATACGAGGATGGCCGCATTTACAAAAAAGGCGAGGTTGAGGGCAATAGCGCTATCTAAGAAATTGATCTTTAATGCCTTTCGAACGTGGTTGGCGCCTGGCTGTATCTTGCGGGTCTGAACAAGGGCCGAATGGAGATAAAGGTTATGGGGCATTACGGTGGCGCCGATGATGCCAATGGCGATGTAAAGGGCTTCTTTACCATGCAGGACGGGAACAAAGCCCCTGGCGACCTCCTTCAGATCAGGGCGCGCCAGCAGGATCTCGATGAGGAAGGAAAGCCCCACTATCCCGATGAGCCCGATGATGAAGGCTTCCATCCGTCGCATGCCCAGCCGCTGCAGGAAGAGAAGAAGAAAAGTGTCCAGCACTGTGATGCATACGCCATATACAAGGGGAAGGCCCGTCAGCAGCTGGATACCGATGGCCATACCCAATACCTCCGCCAGGTCACAGGCGGCAATGGCGATCTCCGCCAGTATATACAGCGCGATATTGACATAGGCGGGATATACTTCCCGGTTGGCCTGGGCCAGGTCTCTGCCCCGGACGATACCCAGACGGGCTGCCAGGTTCTGAAGAAGGATGGCCATGCCATTGCTCATCAGCAAGACCCAGATAAGGGAATAGCCGAATTTGCTGCCTCCTGCGAGGTCGGTGGCCCAGTTGCCCGGGTCCATATACCCCACGCTGACCAGGTAGGCAGGACCAAAAAAGACAAAAAGCTGCTTCCACCAGGGCCCCCTGGCCGTAGTATCTACGCTGCCATGCACTTCACTTAGACTGACATCCTTTTGAATTCTATTCATCATCTTTTACCAGAACGTTTTTTGCCACCTGGGCGCTGAGCGTCACCGGAGGCCGGTTGCGGATCTTTACTTCAAGGGAATTGTCGAAGGGGAATTTTTTACGTACTTCCAGCCGGGTGCCCAGCCTGATATTCTTGTGCTGCAACAGTTCCAGCATCTCCGTCGTCTGGCTGGCAATGGCGGAGACCTGTACCATCTTGTTCAATGGCAGCTCTGACAGGCTGATCTGCCGTCTCTGTAGAAATCTACCCTGGCTATCGGGAATGGGATCCCCATGCGGGTCCGTATCGGGGAATCCCAAAAAAGCATCCAGACGGTCAACCAGCTTCCTGCTGCTGATATGTTCCAGCTCCTCCGCTATCTCGTGTACTTCGTCCCAGCCGAACTGCAATTTTTTTACCAGGAAAAACTCCCAAAGCCGGTGCTTGCGGATCACCTGGATAGCGGCTTTTTTCCCTTCGTTGTTGAGCCGGAATCCTTTATACCGCTCGTATATCAGCAGCTTCTGCTCTTTCAGCTTTTTCAGCATGTCCGTCACCGAGGCCGGACGGGTCTGTAAAGCCGCGGCCAGGGCATTGGTAGTAACGATGCCTTGCTCGTGCTGCAGATGAAAAATGGCCTTCAGATGGTTTTCCTTGCTGGCTGAAAATTTCATATTTAATACTATCTAAAATAAAATTTAGACAAATCTAAAATTAAAAATTCATAAATAACAGGAAAAATACTGCCTAATTGGCACGAATGTTTATTTTTAACACTGGTAGTGTATCTCAATAGACCATTGTATGAACAAATTCCTGTTGCTGACGATATTGACAGGCCTGTTTTTTTCCTGTAAGAGTAAACCAACCTCCCTTGCAGGTGAGGATGTTAAGGTAGATGTGCACGACTTTATAGAATATTTCCAGCCCCTCAGGCTGCCGTACCAGGTGACAGACACCATCCTGCGTCGCAAAGAGCAGGAAGCTTCCCTCATCAGCCATAAAGTGTTTACACAACTCGTACCAGACTCCGTTCTGACAAAAATTTTTGGAAAAGAGCTGAAGCCAAGACTATATGCCATCGGCAAAGTGACGGTGCCCAAGGGTGAATCCTATCTTTTTGTCAAAGCCGCCACGACATCCCGGAAGGCATTGTATATCGTTTGTTTCAACAAGGCCAACAAGTTTGCCGCCGCCCGACCCATCCTTTATTCCGACAACGAATCCGGCGTCAGCGGTATCGCCGCCATGGACGCCAAGTATACCCTTACTCTCACCCATCAGCGACGGGCCTCCGACGGGCAGATGTATTTTAAGAAAGATGCGTATATTTTTAACGAAGACAATGGGTTCATGCTGATATTGACGGAATCCAACGAAGCAAAGAACAGGGTGCCGCCTATCTACAATCCTATCGACACTTTCCCCCACAAGCATAAGTTTACCGGAGATTATGCTAAGGACAAACGCAATATCATTTCTTTCCGGGATGGAAGGGATCCCTCCCGTATCCTTTTCTTTGTACATTTTGAAAAGGAGGAAGGTGCCTGCAAAGGAGAGCTGAAAGGAGAGGCGAAGTTCATATCGGCCAGCACGGCCCGCTTCCGGGGGAAGAACGGCGATCCCTGTACGGTGGATTTTACCTTCGGCACGGCAGGCGTTACTATGAAAGAGCTGGAAGGCTGCGGCAATTACCGGGATATTAAATGTTTTTTTGAAGGTTATTTCGAACGCCGGGCAGCGTCCAAAGCCAAAGGAAAGAAGAAGAGCTGACGGCGGCTGATGCTCCGGCCGGACAATTGAATTCATGATTATCCGTTATATTGCGTCCTTATTGCGTACCAGATACATGATAAATACAATTTGGAAGTGCTATGAGTAGTTTTAGAAATTTTACAGTTCCTTACACGGTAGAAGAACGTTATTCAAAAAAAGTGGCTTATTTCTCGATGGAATTTGCCGTCCACCAACCCCTGAAAATATACAGCGGCGGCTTGGGTTTCCTGGCCGGCTCCCATCTTCGCAGCGCCTACGAGCTCCGGCAGAATATGATCAATATCGGCCTCTTATGGAAATACGGCTATTATGACCAGGCGCGTAACCAGGATCAGTCGCTGCTGGTCACCTGGATGGAAAAACAATACAGCTTTCTGGAGGACACCGGTATAAAATTCCAGGTCAATATTCATGAACATCCCGTGTGGGTGAAGGCCTGGTATCTCAACCCCGAGACCTTCAAGAGCGCGCCGCTATTCCTGTTGAGCACCGACCTTCCGGAAAATGATTATGTCTCGCAGACCATCACGCATCGCTTGTACGATGCCAATGTGGCGACAAAAGTAGCCCAGTTCATCCTGCTGGGAGTAGGAGGCGCCAAGCTGGTGGAAGAGCTGGGATTCAATCCGGACCTGTATCATTTCAATGAAGCGCACGGTATCAGCGCGGCCTTCCATCTCTATCAGAAATACAACCAGAACATCGAAGAGGTGAGAAAGAGACTGGTCTTTACTACCCATACTCCCGAGGAGGCAGGTAATGAAAAGCATGATATCTATCTCTGTCATAAAATGAGCTACTTCTGTGGTCTCAGCATCGAAGAAGTGCGCAAGCTGACGGGCATCGAGGATGATGCTTTCAATCATTCCCTGGTGGCCCTGCGATTTGCCCATCTTGCCAATGGCGTGTCCAGGCTGCATGGAGATGTGTCAAGGGCGATGTGGAGCAAGTACAGCAATATCTGTCCCATCATTTCCATCACCAATGCCCAGAACTGGCGTTATTGGGCGGATAAGGAGCTGTACCGGAAGATGGAAGAGGGCAACGACTACTGGTGGGACGACCGAAAGAAGTACATGAAAAAAAGAGCGTTCGAAATTATTGCCGACCAGACAGGAAAGGTATTTGATCCGAACGTGCTCACCATTGTCTGGGCCCGCCGTTTTGCGGGGTATAAAAGAGCAGGGTTCCTCACCCGGAACATGGACAGGTTCAACAAGCTGGTGGCCGATGCCAAATATCCCATCCAGATCATCTGGGCGGGCAAGCCTTATCCCATGGACTATCCGGCGATCAATGAATTCAACCATCTTGTACATCTGAGCAAAGGATATAAGAATGTGGCGGTAGTGATAGGATATGAGCTGGCTCTTTCCAAACGGCTCAAGCAGGCCGCGGATTGCTGGCTGAACAATCCCCGTGTACCGCGCGAAGCATCCGGCACCAGCGGCATGACGGCTGCCATGAACGGGGCTGTCAACTTCTCCACGGATGATGGCTGGATACCGGAGTTTGTCAACCATGGGAACAACGGCTTTGTGATACCAAAAGGAGATTATGCCAACATGCATGTCGAACAGCAAGACGATTATGACTTCGACAAGCTGTACGAGATCCTGCAGAACGAGATACTTCCATTGTATTATGAAAAATACGATACCTGGCGTCAGATAGCCAAGAACGGTATGCGGGATGTACGCTATCAGTTCGATGCAGGCAGGATGGCCCATGAGTATTACGAGCTGCTATACAAATAGCGCAAAAGCTTTAACATTTCTTTTTATGCATTCGGAGCGGATGCATGCATCTGGTAAAAAAACGAAACCATATGCATCGTGTATCCGCCTTTTTATTGCTCCTGAGCATAGCGTTCCATCCGGCATCTGCTACGGAAGAAAAGAATACAGTTCCTTCCATCCTTCGATCGGCCACCGTCTACCGCACCGGTGCGGAGCTGGTGCATACAGCTGCCGCCACTCTTCCACAGGGCAGCAGCGAGCTCATTATCGGGGACATCAGCAATGCTGTAGACCTTAATAATTTACGTGTCAGCTGCACCAACGACGTGACGGTGATGTCCGTCACCTTTTCCACCGAATACCTAAAGCCGGAGACAGTAAGCCCCTTTGTCAAAAAGCTGCAGGACTCGGTGGAGTCCCTCCGGAAAGAGCTTGCCCGGCTGGACGTATTGACACGCAGCGACAAAGAGCTGCTCGAATTACTGGCAGCCAATAAAAGCATCGGTGGCAAAAATGGCCTCTCCGTTGCCGAGCTTACAAAAATGGTGGACTATTACAAGCAGAAGACGGTGGAGCTGCGTACCGAGCTCGACACTTACAGCGAAAGGAGCGATAAATGGAAGCAGCTTATTGCCCGGCTGGAAAATCAAATCAGGGAAGAGGAAAAAAAGAACAGCAAGACCAGTGGTCGCCTGATCCTTCAATTGATGAGTCCTATGGGAGGTACTACAAATTTTACCATTTCGTATCTCACGACGGCTGCTTCCTGGTATCCTTTCTACGATCTGAAAGTAAACAAGGTAAATGATCCCCTTCAAATACTCTATAAGGCCAGGCTGCAGCAGACTACCGGGCTGGACTGGAAAAAGGTCAAGTTGAGCCTTTCCACATCCTTGCCTGATCAAGGCGGTAATGCGCCTGTTTTGAAAGCATGGTTCCTGCAATTCATCGAGCCGGCGATGCACACGGTAGTGGTTGGATATGGGACTTCCAAATATGGCTTCTCTGCCAATAACTCCGTTGCCAATACGCTGACGGGCCAGGCACCCGGGGTATCGGTGAACGGTTCATCATCGGTCAGATTACGCGGTATTTCTACCGTCGGCAGTCAGCCGCCTCTCTATATCCTCAATGGTGTGCCCTCCAGCGCTGAGGAGATCAATAGGATAGACCCTAACGCGATTGCCAGCACCACTGTCCTGAAAGATGCCGACGCCTCGGTTATTTACGGTTCGAGGGCCGCGGGGGGAGCTGTCGTCGTCACCACAAAGAATGACATGAATGATTATGTCTCTGTCAACGACAATCAAATGGACGTCACTTTCGATATCGATATACCATATGACGTGCCGGCCAACGGTAAAGAACAGGATGTCGTGCTCAAAGATATCAAAGCGCCCTGTTCCTATGAATATTATTCGGCGCCACGGATGGATAGGGAAGCCTATCTGCTGGGTAACGTTCCCGGCTGGGAAAGTCTCCACCTGTTGCCCGGGGAGGCAAACATCATTGTGGAAGGAACCAATATCGGTAAATCCTTTATCGACCCCAATTCCACATTGGATACCCTGAGCCTTACGCTGGGACGGGATAAGCGCATCGTGGTCAAAAAAGAAAAGGTCATAGATTACAGCAGCGTAAAATTCCTGGGCAGCAGCAAAAAGCAGGTATTTACCTATGAGATCACCGTGCGCAATAATAGAAAGGAAAAAGTACAGCTGTTGTTAAAGGACCAGCATCCTATCAGCACCGACAAGGAGATTGAGGAAGAGCTGCTGGAAAGTAGTGGCGCCGTCGTAAACAACGACACCGGCATCCTCACCTGGAAGATGGAGCTGGCTCCGGGCGAGACGAGGAAATTCCGTATCAGCTACAGCGTGAAATATCCGAAGGACAAGAGCATAAATATCAATTAAAGAAAAGGGCCGGCAAAACCGGCCCTTTAAAACTATTTTATGATATCCAGCAGCTCTACTTCAAATATCAGTGTTGAGCCAGGAGTGATCAATGGACCGGCCTGCTGATCTCCATAAGCCAGATTGGAAGGAATAAAAAGCTTCCATTTGCTGCCCACCGGCATCAGCTGCAGGGCTTCCGTCCAGCCGGGAATAACGCCGTTGACGGACAGCTCGATGGGTTGCCCCCTGTCTACGGAGCTGTCAAATACGCGGCCGTCGATGAGCGTACCGTGGTAATGAACTTTTACCTTATCGGTGGGGCCGGGCTTGGGACCATTGCCTTCCTTTATCACCATGTATTGAAGACCGCTGGGCAAGGTTACGACGCCGGGCTTGTTCTTGTTGGCAGCGAGGAATTCTTCCCCGATCTTCTTATTGCCGGCGGACCTTTCTTCCTGGGCTTTGTGCATGAAGTTGGCCATACAGGTATTGGCCTGCTCTTCGTTCATCACCAGCTTCCCGTTATTCTTTACGTCATTGATGGCTTTTATCAGCATGGCGGTATTGATATTGGTGAGATTCGCCTGTTTATAGAACTTGGCCACGCTAAGGCCAATGGCATAGCTTACTGAGTCCACCTCATTCTTCAACGTGGTGGGTGTTTTTGCAGCAGTGGCATGTGTGCTGTGGGCAGGTGTAGTAGTTTTCTTTACCTGGGCCGCCAACGGCAATGCCGCGGAAAGGGAGATCATGGATACGATTAGCTGCTTACTTACGATCATATTTGATTTTTTAGGATTTTAAGCCGCAAAATACGGCTTTGTCCGGACATTTACCCTCCGGGGAACAACCGGTTTTTTATCTCCCGGACCAGGCCGGCTTTGTCCCTGTCGCCTGCTGCATCCAGCACATGGGCATAGGATACCAGCTCCCCTGACGAGCTCACCAGCGGTCGTAATTTCTCCGTAAGCAGCGGCAGATGCCGCCTGATCTTCTTTATCTTCTCCTGGTGGAACAAGGCCGCCAGCAGCGCCACGCCAGGATATCTGGGCGTGTACGGCTCTCCCGAGACGATGGACAAAAGGTCCTTTTCCAGCGAGGCCACCGGTGATTCAACCACCCGGCCCAGCTCCCGCCCATGATCCAGCACGATAAAATCCGGCACACGAAATATGTCACGGCCTCTTTCTTCATGCCCCGGGCTTTGTTTGTACTGCTCCGCCGAGGCGGCCACCGTTATCAGCTGCACAGAACTGCTATCTATTCCACAATAATCCAGTATTTTAAAGAATCGTGGGACCTCTCTTCTGCTGTCCCCGCACCAGGTGCCCATAAATACCATTACCTCTTTGCCCGCCAGCGCGCCCCGGAGGCGGCCGGCCACGACCGAATCTACCACATAAGAATCATAGTTCTTATTGTACCAGTCCCTAAAAGGAGCCTGCTCGAGTCTTTTACGGGAGGCTTTTCCTAAAAGCTGGGTATTCCCTTTTGCATCGGTTATTTCCATGCTGACAGCAGCCGTGGTTTGCGGGGTAAGATTACGATGACAGGACATTGAGATCACGACATAGCATGACAAGGCTATATATAAAGACAAGCTCTTCATAATTAATGAGGTTTTAATTGTGTTAGATCAAATAAATAAGGGAAGGGAGACGTTACCCCGGGGTGGTTGAAAGATGGAGGGAATGCACCCGGCAGCGATCATGAATGCCCCATGAGGTCTGCCCGGTGGGAGCAGGCTGGCAGGATGGCGATGAACAGGAAAGGTAAAAGCCATAAAGACCTCATCGGGTCTGAACTTATAAGCGGAGCTTTCCGTGCTATGCTGTTTATCGCCTGAAGCGGCCTCCGGAGATTGCTTTTGACAGTCGCAGGTAACTTGCTGGGTGGTGGACAGGGGAGTGATCTGACAGAGCTGATAATTCAATATCCTGCTGTATTGAAATAACAGCCAGGATAAGAAAAGTAGTATTGCGCCCACTTGTGCTTTGGAAAATTTAGCCCAAGTGGGGCAAAGGTCTAATGTCTGTCCTTCGGACGACGAACCTTTGGTTCGTTGGATGGAAAAGGTTTTTTTCAGGCATACTAATATAACATTACTTTACCAGTTTGTTGAATTATTTTTATGAAATGGACTACGGGTCCGAAACCATGAATTTGAAAAATAAAATATCCAGTATGAAGAAAATTACTTCTGTTGTATTGTTCTCGCTTTGTTCATTTCTTATGGTCGGTACGGCCGGTGCACAGGGGCTGCTCAGCGGCGCCAAGAAAGCGCTAAGCTCCGTAAAGGGAGGCAGTAGCGGATCGCTTAGCTCGGACGAGATCGTGGCCGGATTGAAGGAAGCCTTGTCCAGAGGGGCGCAGAAGAGTGCCGATAAGCTTTCGGCAGTGGATGGCTTTTTTAAGGACGCCGCCGTGAAGATCCTGCTTCCTCCCGAAGCCGCCAAGGTAGAAAAGGCCTTGCGCAGCGCCGGATTTGGCAAACAGGTGGATGACGCCATTCTTAGCCTCAATCGTGCCGCCGAAGATGCCGCCAAATCCGCCGCTCCCATTTTCTTAAATGCTATCAAGGGTATGAGCGTAAAGGACGGCGTAGGTATTCTGAAAGGACCGGATACGGCTGCCACAGCCTATCTCCGCAAGTCCACCACATCGCCGCTAACCGCGGCTTTCAGGCCGGTAATAGACTCCTCTCTGCAAAAAACAGGCGCTACCAAATACTGGAAAGTAGTATTCGAAACATACAACAAGCTTCCCTTGAGCTCTTTCGGCCAGCAAAAAGTAAATCCGGATCTGGCCTCCTACGCTACGGGCAGGACCATCGATGGGGTCTTCTATTATGTAGCCCAGGAAGAAAAAAATATCCGGCAGAACCCTGCCGCACAGGTCACCGACCTGCTGAAAAAGGTATTCGGCGGAAAGTAAGGATAACGTAACTTTGTTGAGCCCCCGCAACTATGTTGCGGGGGTTTGTTTATGGAAAAATTACCAATGTTCCGCAACAGGCTGACGAAGGTCTTTCGCCATGTCTCCAAGCTGGCCGGACGGCAATCCATAGGCTGCTATCGCGTCTATGATCATGACCTGCCTGAATTCCCCTTTTGTATCGAGCTATATGAGGATAAAGTGTATTTGGCGGAATACCGCCGCCGTCATGGAATGACGGAAGAAGAGCATGAGGCGTGGCTGGAATCCTGTCTGCCGGTGATCAGCGAGGTATTGGGTATGCCGGATGACGCCATTTATTGGCGGCAGCGTCAGCGCAAGGCGGGCCGGCAGGGACAATATGAAAAGCTGGCCAGCGAAGAAGAGTTCTTTGTGGTGCAGGAAGCAGGGCTTTCTTTCAAGGTCAACCTGATAGATTATCTTGACACCGGGCTTTTTTTGGATCATCGTATCACGCGGGGAATGGTGCGGTCGGAGTCGAAGGATAAGAAGGTGCTGAATCTTTTTTGTTATACGGGTTCCTTCTCTGTCTATGCCGCGGCAGGTGGCGCTGTGCAGGTGGACTCCGTGGATCTTTCCAAAACCTATCTGCATTGGGCTGAAGAGAACATGCAGCTGAACCATTCCTGCACGGGTGGGGCGACAAGCCATTTTATACACGCGGATGTCAAGCAATGGCTGGATGATGCTCCTTCGGAGTTCTATGACCTTGTGATCATGGACCCGCCGACCTTTAGCAACAGCAAAAGGATGAAGGATTTTTTGGATATCCAACGCGACCATGCGGAACTGCTGAACAAGACCCTTCATGCGATGAAAAAAGGCGGGATACTGTATTTCAGCACCAATTTCAGGAAGTTCCAGCTGGAGACGGAGAAGATAGCCGCCTCTTCCATAAAGGACATCACGGGTGCCACTACTCCCTTTGATTTCCAGGGTAAGCTGTTCCGCTGGTGCTATAAGATCATCAAATAGCCCCAGCCGCAGAAAGCAGCTCATCCAAAGGACATCAGCAATTAGTTCAGGGGAATATCTCTTTTCAGCATGCTGTCCCTGTTAGCCATTTCCCAGGCCGTATAAAAGACCAGCCGGGCTCTTTTGGCCATCAGGTCATAATTGATCTTATCCGGTGTGTCCGTAGGCCGATGGTAGTCCTTATGTATCCCATCGAAATAAAAGATGATGGGCACTCCCTTGCGCGCGAAATTATAATGATCGCTGCGGTAGTAGATCCTTTCCGGGTCGGATGGATCATTGAATTTATAGTCCAGCTCCAGCCTGGTGTGCCGGGTGTTCTGCGATTCGCTGATAGGCTTGAGATCGGAGCTGAGCTTGTCGTCGCCGACCACATATACGTAGTTGGTCGAATCGCCTTTCTTCCGGTTGGGATCGATGCGTCCGATCATATCTATATTCAGGTCCACTGTAGTCCGTCCGAGAGGGACAGCAGGATGCTCGGAATAGTATTCAGACCCCCAGAGCCCTTTTTCTTCTCCGGAGTTGGCCAGGAAAAGAATGCTGCGCCGGGGACCCTTCCCTTCAGCCCTCGCTTTTGCAAATGCCTTGGCCAGCTGTAAAACGCTGACCGTGCCCGAGCCATCGTCGTCCGCGCCATAGTATATGATGCTGTCTCTTTTGCCCAGATGGTCATAGTGCGCGGATATAACGACATACTGGTCTTTCAGGTCGCTGCCCTCCAGCAGACCCAGGACATCGCTGCTTTGTCCCATGGTGATCGCCTTGCTGAACTCCAGGACAACATCTGCCGGGTAGGCCTTGGGAGCTATATTCCCAGACCGGGCGGCTGTGTAGTCGTCACCCATGATGGCGCCTGCGATCTTTTCAGACACGTAGAAAGTATTGGGAAGGATGTTTTTCTTATAAGCATCCAGGTAAACAGAACCTCTGCCCTGATAAGCTTTTTGAGGGAACCCTGTCTGGATGATCAACACGGCTGCAGCGCCATTTTTCTGTGCTGTCTCCTGCTTGATCAGGGAACCTCTTCTTCCGGAAGGAAGACGGCTGCCTGCCGGCAGGCCATTCAGGACCATCACGATCCTGCCCCGTACATCCAGTCCTTTGTAATCATCCCGGGTGGAGTCGCTGATGCCATAACCGGCAAATACCACCTCGCCGCCATACAGGGTGGCGGTATGGTTGATACCGCTGATGACGGAAAGGTCTTCATACAGATGGAATACCTGTCCATTCACCTGGACAGCCGCCGATATCAATGAGTCCTGAAATAAGGGATAGTACAGCTGATAGCCCGTCTTATTGCCGGGCAGCAGACCCAGGCTGCGGAACTGCTCCTCGATGTAGGCGGCTGCCTTTCTTTGCCCTTCCGTTCCCGTCTCGCGGCCTTCGAATTCTTTGCTGGCCACCCGGAACAGATGTGTCCGGAGGTCTCCGGGAGTAATGATATCCGCGTAGGCAGATGGGTCGGGTCTTTCCTGGGCGTTGGCCAGGCATACAGCGAACAGGGGCAACAAAAAGGATAGACGTAACATAAGGCCTTTATTTAAGAGGGCAGGCCAAATATAAAGTATATTCGTTTATTGCCGCTGAACTATGAACAGAGACCATTGGATATTATTATTGATGTGGGTCTTATTCGGCCTGCTGCATAGCCTGCTTGCCGCCGGAGGGGTCAAAAGATATTTTACGTCCCTGCTTGGACGTTATGCCAGCTATTACCGTGCATTGTATTCTCTGCTTGCTTTTCTGAGCCTGGGGCTGGTCATTGCCGTACAATTCTCCGTGAAAAGTTTTTATCTGGGTTCATTTCCTGTCGTGAAATACCTGGCTGGCCTCATCGTTGGCGTTCCCGGCGCGATATTGATGCTCATTTGTATACGCAAGTATTTTTTTAATCACAGTGGAATAAAAGCATTTTTGGGAAGGGACGAGGGCCCAAAGCTGGAATCAGGCGGCATCCATGCCTATGTCAGGCATCCCCTTTACCTGGGAACGCTGGCGACGTTGTGGTCGATCTTTCTTTTTTTCCCGTTGTTGAGCAATTTGCTGGCCTGCCTGGCCATTACGGTGTATACGCTGATCGGCATACATCTGGAAGAAAAAAAGCTGTTAAAAGAATTTGGCGGGGAATACGCGGCCTACCGGCGGCGGACGCCTATGCTGATCCCTAACTTTCTGCTTCGCTGAGCTCCAGCCAGCGCAATTCCTTTTCGTCCAGCAGCTGTTCGATCTCGCCTATACGTATGGAAAGCCTTTGCAATTCATCGAAGGGCGTCGAGCCGCTGTTGAGTTTTTCGGTCACCTGTTTTTTCTCTTCTGTCAGCTGGGCGATCTCCTTGTCAAGACCTTCCAGCTCTCTTTTTTCTTTGTAGGATAATCTTTTCTTTTCAGGGACTGCTGCCGGCACAGGGGGAGGATCAGCAGGCTTGTCGCCTCTTTCGGTGGATATGTCCCGTCCGAGGGAAGATGTTCCCAATTCCCGTTCAGTGGCCCGGTAAAGTGAATAATTCCCTGGGAAATCCCGTATGACGCCGTTGCCTTCCAACACCAGCAGGTGGTCGACCAGCCTGTCCATAAAATACCGGTCGTGCGATACGATGAGCAGACAGCCCTGGTACTCGCTTAAGAAATTTTCCAGTACGCCTAGGGTAGGGAGGTCCAGGTCGTTGGTTGGTTCGTCCAATATAAGGAAGTTGGGATTACGAAAAAGAATGGACAGGAGGTGGAGTCTTCTTTTCTCCCCACCGCTGAGTTTGGAGATATAAGTGTATTGCTGTTCGGGTGGGAAGAGAAAGAGGTTGAGGAACTGCGCTGCGCTGATCGATCCGCCGGCGGCCAGGGGGAAAACCTCCGCTATGTTCTTTACATACTCTATCACACGCATGTCTTCCTTTACGACGAGGCCTTTTTGCGAATAATTGCCAAAGATCACCGTCTCCCCGATATTGACCTTTCCGCTGTCGGGCTGCTCGATGCCCTGAAGAATATTGATGAACGTGGATTTGCCAACGCCATTCTTACCCACGACACCCAGGCGTTCGCCTTTTTTGAAAGTGTAGTCGAATCCTTTCAGGATGACCTTTTCGCCATAGCTTTTATACAATTTTTTTAGCTCGGCTATCTTTCCACCCAGGCGACTCATTTTTACCTGCAATTCCACCTGCTGGTCTTCAATACGCTGTTTGGCCTTTGCTTCCACGACATAGAAGTTATCCTGACGGCTTTTGCTTTTTGTCGTCCGGGCCTTGGGTTGCTTGCGCATCCATTCCAGCTCTTTACGGTAGGTATTGCGGGCCTTATCGATGCTCGACGCCTCGTTTTCCATCCGTGCCGCCTTTTTTTCCAGGTAATTCTCGTAATTGCCTTTATAGGTATGCAGGCTGCTGCCGTCCATCTCCCAGACCTCATTACATACATTGTCCAGGAAATAGCGGTCGTGGGTCACCAGCAGGAGGGTAACTTTTTCCTGGTTGAGGTAATGTTCCAGCCATTCCACCATTTCTACATCCAGGTGGTTGGTGGGTTCATCCATGATCAGCAGCACGTGCTTGTGTTCAAACCCGATGTCGATAAGGGTCTTCGCCAGAGCCACCCGTTTGCGCTGGCCGCCGGAGAGAGTGCCGGCCGCTTGCTGGAGGTGGTGGATATTCAGCTTGCCCAGTATCTGTTTGACCTTGGTGTCGAAATCCCATGCGCCCAGTTCGTCCATTCTTACTATGGTATCCGTCAGTTTGTCCACATCCTCTTCCTCACTGGCCACTTCGAAATCGCGGATGGCATTGATAACGGGATGGTTGTGATGGAAAATATTGTCCAGGATCGACTTGTCGTCCATAAAAACGGGCTCCTGCTCGAACAAGGCCACTGTGACATCCTTGTGTATCCAAACGGTGCCTTTTTCGGCTGTTTCTTTTCCCGCCAGGATCTTTAAGAGAGTGGACTTGCCGCTTCCATTCCTGGCCACCAGCGCGATCTTGTCGCCTTCCTCTATATTAAAACTAATCTCGCTGAAAAGGGGTTTTACACCGTACGATTTACTCAGACCTTCGACAGAAACATAATGCATCCCGCAAAGATACACTTTCAGAACGAGCCGGAGGCTCGGTGCACTATGCTTTTATGAACTCCAATCCCAGATGGATACGGACCTCATCGCCGACGACAAGACTGCCTGTTTCTGTTACGGCATGGAATTGCAGGCCGTATTCCTTACGATTGATCTTGCCGCTGACGGTGATACCCGCGCGGGTATTGCCCCATGGATCTTTTATCACGCCTCCGAATTCCGCATCCAGCTTCACCTGTTTGGTAACATCCCGGATAGTGAGGTCGCCATATACTTCATAGGAGCCATCGTTGTCCACATTTTCGAATTTGGTAGCGATGAATCTGATCTGTGGATATTTGCCGCTCTCGAAGAAGTCCGAAGCCTGCAGATGGCCGTCCCTTTGTTCGTTGCCCGTCGTAATGGAATTGACGTCGATGGTGAAATTTACCCTGGCCGTCATAAAATCCTCGCCTTCCGTCTGGACTTCTGCGTCAAACTTCGTGAACTTGCCGCTGACGGTGGAGATCATCATATGCCTGACCTTGAATTCAACTTCCGAGTGTGAGGGATCGAGTATCCAATTGGTTGCTGCCATAGTTTAATGTTTAAACACTAAATTAAGAAATATATATTAAACCCTGTCCGGTATGAGCCGGACAGGGTAGGTTAAATTATTATAAACCGAAGGAGTACGCCACGCGCAGTCCCAGGAAATTGGCATAGGAGCCGCCATCATAGAAAGAAGAGGTGCTCTCCCAGCGGAAACCTACGTCAAGATAATTCTTCGGAGCCAGCGGGATCAGGGCCCCTATCTGAGGGGCATAAACAAATGCGGTGGATTTGTTAGCCTGCAGATCGGTCTTGTTAGCCAGGAAAGAGACACCGGCCTCACCCTGTACATAGAAGACATTTCCCACGGGGAAATATTTCAGACCGGCCTTGACAGGTATCAGCTGCATGTTATGACCACCCTGCTGTTTGAATTCGTCCTTGATGAAGAAATTGTTGTACCCTGCGTTGACGGTGACATAAAGGCTCTGTACGATGGGGATATCCATTTGGACCGACCCACCGAGGTTCCAGTTGTAAACATCGGAAAGATTTCCTACCGGAATACCAACTTCGGGACCCACGCTCAATCTGAACTCCTGTTTAGAGGCGGAGGATTTGGGAGCATCCTGCGCCTTTGTCTTGCCTGCGTACGCTAAAAAACCTAAGAATGCCAATGCGGCTAAACCGACCTTGTGTTTCGTTTTCATTTTCTATTGTTTTATGATTCAAAATGCTTATCTGTTCCTGTCTGTTATTCTTCGTCTGTCAGTCATGCACTCACCCAGCTCCGTTGGGTAGGCATAGTAAATAACGGTCACGGTTAAAAAAAGTTCAGCCCCTGATAAAAGAAAGTTTTGCATCCCTGTATTTGGGAATTTTTAGCTGCTCTCTGACATGGGAGAATGTCTCGAAGGGTCCCTTGACGGAGAACATATTGATAAGCCAGGCAGGGGTTCCGGCGCCGGGATCGAGCGTGATGCGGTAGTCTATTTTTATAACTCCATTGCCTTCCGGAGTCACCGTCCATATCTCATCGGACAAGGGCACGCGTACCAGGCCATCCCTGGCGGGTATATAATTGGGTAATTCTTCGGCGTGAATGGTCATTACCTTACTGTTTGGATCCTGGCTGACAACCAGGTGAATAGCCAGATCCCGGTTGCTTGCCGGCCAGGGTGAATGTATCTCCGAATAGAAATACAGCTCCGAAGGGCTTACCGTTTTTAAAACGGAAGTTTGTTTTGTATTGAAGCTCCAGCCGGGATAGTTGCCGATGTCCAGCACCAGCGCCGCCACCGAAGAAAGGCTGGCCTGCAGCGTCATTTCCACACGCAGCTCATTGTATTTGGAATGTTCGCCGCTCCTGCTGTACACCTTTATGCCATTTTCATCTTTTTTCAATGTCCACTCCTGCTGGGCCCGAAGGGAAAACAGCTGAAAGATACAGGCTATCGTGAATAATATGTTTTTTTGCCGCATAGGTTGGGTTTACCACGCAAAATACAAAGAAATATTTCCGACATCATGGCAATAGAGACCTTTCATCATTGCCGAAGAAGTACGCTGCATAAAAGAGATGCTGAAATTTCCGGATGAGACCACGGCCCCATAATTCAATGAATAGACCCATTTCTCCAGTTCGTGATAGGGCAGGGCCGGTCCATCGCCCTTATGACCTGCTTTGAGGTTGGGATTGCCGGTGAACATGCCTCCTTCCAGCAGGGCATTTGTAAAAATGAGCTGCGCTTCCGGCCTGAGCACAAAATACATCTGACATTTTCCTGAACGGGCCGGAGGCACGTTGTCCGTAGGACAGACATTTATGCGCCTGTTCTTTGCGGATGTTCCGGGCCTGCTGTACTGACTCATATAGCCCTGGAAATAAGGGGTCATTTTTCCTATCCGGATCAGGGGATAAAACGCCATCCCATTTAACATCGTACCGAGAAAGACCTGACTCCCTCCAATGACCTCCACCCTATGCCCCCAGGATGCCAGCTGCTTCTCTCTCGTGAGATTGATATTGAGGAGCAGGTCATTTTTGTACTGATGGGACCATCCCATGGGCTTATAGTAGTGAATAAGCTTGTGTACGAATGTTTGTGTTTCTGCCGCCAGCGATGCCGGGCCTATAACACCTGCTACCAATTCCGTCTGCCAATCGGACTTTTTAACGGGATCATAGGAATACAGCGTATGGGTGGCGATCAATGCGCCGGAATAAGGATAATCATTCGGCTGATATTCTGTCCTGGTAATATCCTCCGGCGTAAACATCAGCTGCATGATCCCCCATCCATATGTATCGATGCTGCCCTTGCCGGCTGTCGGCAAAAACCTGTCCAGGCCACGTGGAGAATGTTTTTTTGTGTAGAAAAGGTCGATCCGGGTGCCGTTTGTGTAGGCGTCATCCGTGCCGACGCCCAGGGAATTGATAAAGTCATTGTCCTCATAAATGCGAAGCAGGAAGTCAGGAGTTTTTTCCTGTGCAAAAAGCGCCTCCCCTGCGTCGCAAACTATCACCATCAAGGTGATCGTCCAACGTAAAAAATGTTTCATAGCCTGTCCTGTTTGATCCTTTGATTGATTGCTGCATCTAAATAGCCTTTCTGTTGTATAGTAATGTCTGTCCTTTGGACGGGCCCCATCCTGGGACTCCTGGAAAATAATTCGGGCAAACGGGTATTACCCGCTTGCCCGTTACTAACAATGATTACTTTCTTTTGGTTTAAATATTATTTCCCTTTTTCCGGCTCATCCCGTTGCTGCACGGCAAAATGATAGCTGCCGGAGCCCAGGTCCACCATGAGATACCCTCTGCCGACCCCGGCGATTTTTATTTCTTTTACTTTACCCAGCAGCTGCCCGCTTTCCGTTACAACTCCACCTTCGGGCGCCGGTATGTATACGGTGGATCTTGTATTGGGAGGAATAACGACATCCAGCATAAGAGAATCCTTTTCCTTTTTCCAGTGGGAAGACAGCTCGCCATAGCCTGTCTCCAGTCTGGCGCCGGCCTCTGTCAGCCCGCCTCCGGGACGGGGATAGATCCTGCTGTGCTTGTATCCGGGTTCATCCTCGTATGTATCGATACCGGCTACGACACGATACATCCAGTCCCCGATGGCGCCATAGGAATAGTGATTGAAAGAGTTCATGCCAGGAGTTTGAAAGGTGCTATCGGGCTTGATGCCATCCCATCTTTCCCAGATGGTGGTGGCGCCCATCTTTACGGGGTACAGCCACGAGGGATAGGTATCCTGTAACAGCAGCCGGTAGGCGATATCCGTATAACCCCATTTGCTCAGCACATGGCAGAGATAGGGTGTGCCAAGGAATCCGGTGGTCAAATGGTACCCATAGTCCTTTACGTTATCTGCCAGCCGTCTGGCTGCCTGCGTCTGCAATGAGTCCGGCAGCATATCGAACTGCAGGGCCAGCACATAGGCCGTTTGCGTGCCGGAGACAAGCCTTCCATTCGGGGTCATATATTCCCGGACGAACGCCGCCTTGATCCTCTTGAGCAGCTGTTCATAGATAGCAGCATCTTCCGTCCGGCCCAGGACTTTGGCCGCATCGATAAGCAGCTGCGTGCTATGCGCATAGAAACATTGAGCGATGAGATATTTATCCGTGACGGCGCTTCTTCCATCATTGTCGTCGAAGGGCCGGTAGAACAGCCAGTCCCCAAAATGGAATCCCGTATTCCACAGATCGTCCCTGCTTTGCCCCCGCATGTATTCCACCCACGCTTTCATGCTCGGATATTGCGTTTCCAGCACTTTTCTGTCTCCATAAGCGAGGTACATGTTCCAGGGAATGATCGTCCCTACATCGGCCCAGCCTGCACTGGCGCCGTCGCCCAGCACATTGGGTATGACAAAGGGGATGGCGCCTTTGGGCGATTGATCCGCCGCCACATCCTTTAGCCATTTGGTAAAGAAATTATCCACTCCCATATTGAAGGCTGCCGTGCGGGAGAAGACCTGTGCATCCCCGGTCCAGCCCAACCGCTCGTCCCGCTGCGGGCAATCCGTAGGTACATCCAGGAAATTGCCCCGCTGCCCCCATTGAATATTATGCTGCAGCTGATTGATCAGCGGATTGGAACAGGCAAAGCTTCCTGTCCGGGGCATGTCCGAATACAAGGCCACAGCTCGCAAGTCATCTGCATTCAATTTGCCGGGATAGCCTTCAATGCGGATATAACGAAATCCATGAAAAGTAAAATGAGGTTCGAATGTCTCTTCACCCGTCCCCTTGAGGATAAAGGTGTCACAGGCTTTGGCGCTGCGCAGATTGTCCGTATAAAAATTCCCTGTCTTATCCAAGACTTCCGCATGAGAGATAATGATCCGGTCGCCCGCCTTTCCTCTTGCCTTCAGCGAGACCCAGCCAACGAGGTTCTGACCGAAGTCAACCAGCTGCTCGCCGCGGGGACTGGAAAAGAGACGCTGAGGATGAAAGATCTCCTGTTTTTTCACCGGCTGATTATAGGTAGCGATCAGATTGGTCATGGGGAACTCCTCGATCTTCACACCGCTCCATCCTTTGTCGTCGTAGCCGGGCTGTGTCCACCCCGCTTTTTCCTCACGGGCGTCGATGGCCTCGCCATTATATATCTCAGCGCTCCTTACTTCACCCGTGGAGGATTTCCAGCTCCCGTCCGAAGCGACAGTGGCAGTGCTGCCATCCTTGTACCGGATGACCAGCTGCAGCAGCAGCGAAATGTCCTTGCCATAAAAATCCTTTTGTCCGGAGAACCCTATAAATCCTCTGTACCAGCCGCTGGCAAGGGTTACGCCCAGCGCATTCTGTCCGCCGTGCAGGAGGTCGGTGACGTCATAGACCTGGTATTGCAGCCGCTGGCGATAGGAGGTCCATCCCGGTGTCAGAAAGCCATCCCCGATGCGGCGGCCATTGAGTTGCGCCTCGTACAATCCATGGGACGTGATATAGACGGTGGCGGACTGTATGGGTTTGTCCGTCGTAAACTCCTTTCTGAAGAGGGGGCTGGGGCGGGAGGGAAGCTCTTCAAACCCCGGCGCGATCCATTTCGCCGTCCATTCCGCCGGTGAGAGCAGGGCGGTCTGCCACCAGGCCGGTGCGCTCCAGCCCGATGTACGCCCTTTATTATCCCATATGCGTACCCGCCAGTAATAACGTTTGCCTGATTGCAGCGGCTTGCCTGCATATGTCACCCATAATGATCCTTCGGAATTGATCTTCCCGGAGCTCCACACTTTTTCCTTCCCATTGTCCGTTACCTGCAGCTCATACGCCGTCTGTCGGAGACCCCTGTCCGGCGCCGTCATCTGCCAGCTGAACCGTGGTGTGAGAATGTCCAGACCGATGGGATTGACAAGGCCTTCGGTGACCAGGTGTCCTACTTTTAATTGTCCAATGGAGAAAAAACAGCACAGCAATGCGGCAAGGGTGCAAGCAATTTTGTTCATGAGGTCATTTTTGACAAATATACTTGTCTCACCGTTATGAACTGTCCTGCCCGCATGTCTGTCCTTTGGACGAGCCGCTTTCTGCGGCTCCAATTAGAGAATAGTGAGGTTCTTCGACCGATAGGCTTGCAGCTCCGGACTGTCCGGTGACTGTTCGGTGATCAGATAATGTATCTCGTCAATGTCGGCGATCTTCATTTGCATGGAGGAATTCAGCTTCTCGGAGATGGCCAGAATGGCTACTTTTTCAGCGGCCTTGATCATCGCCTTTTTCACCTGTATGGTCTCCCAATCCGAATCGGTGAGCCCATTGCTGTAGTCGATGGCATTGGTGCCAAGGATACAGAGGTCGGCCTTGATGCCCGCCAGGTATTCGAATACCTCACCACTCACCGTCATCTGGCTGTAGGCAGAGATCTGCCCCCCGATCATGATCGTCTTGATCATGGGCTTGTCCAGCAATTCCACCGCCGTCAGCACATTTACCGTGATAAAAGTGGCCCGTAGCCGGCTGGGTATATGTTTAATGAATTCCCTTATGGTAGTGCCTCCCCCAATGAGGACGATCATATCATCCCTTAACAGCTCCACCGCCTTTTCTGCAATAATGCTCTTGTTGGATTGCGCATAGGTCTCGGAATCATGCCCGATATGGTAGGCCGCCGACATGACGCCTCCCTTGATCCGGATGACATGTCCTTCCTCCGCCAGTTCATTGACATCCCGCCGGATCGTATCCTCACTGACATCGATGAGGTTGACCAGGTCATTGAACATAAGCCGGGTGTGGATGTTCACTTGCTTGAGGATCAATTGCTTGCGTTCTTTCTTTGGTAGGGACACACCTACCGGGCCATTTGCTTTGATCTTTGTCATGCTCCATGTGATTTACAAAAGCCTCCGAACCCGCCGGAGGTTCGCGTCCGAAGGACAGACATTAAAAATTTGCAGTATTTGCAAACTAGTCCTCTTATGCGTGCTTTCGACGTACAATGTTACGGGATTTCGACAAGAAATTAAATTTTAAGCAGCAGGATCAGTGGTTTAATATCGGCCGGACAATCCAAATTGCAAAATATTTGCAGAAATTTTTTCAATTCCCGGAAAAAGTGATACATTCACCCTGGAGTTTGCAAAATAGTCGCAATTATTCCATACGTAAACCAAAACAACTGCACAATGAAAAGATTCCACGCAAGACGGGCCGGAGGCTCGTGGTCCGACGGACAGACGTCAGACCTTTCCAGAAAACGGGCTACATTTCCCCCGAAGCTTGTTTTCCGGACATTCACTTGCAGCCTCCTGATTTGCTGCCTATTGGCCCTCTCTGTCAGCCAGGCTCAGACGCCAGGACCTATTCGTGTCAGGGGCGTCGTCAGAGGTCAATCTGACGGTCAGCCCATCAACGGCGCAACCATAACCCTCCTCTCCGACAAAAAGATCGCTACCTCCTCCGATGCCGCCGGGACCTTTGTCCTGACTATTCCTGCCGCCGACGCAAACAACAATGTCACATTGGAGATCAGCTCTGTCGGGTTCGAAAAAAAGCAGGTGCTGCTTCAACCTGGCCAGATGCAGGTTTCCGTTGTCCTGGAGACGAACCGGGCCAGTCTCAATGAAGTAGTGGTGACAGCGCTGGGTATCACCCGTCAGAAAAGGTCTTTGGGGTATGCTGTCTCTGAGGTCAAGGGAGATGAGTTCACCCAGGCACGGGAAAATAATGTCGCCAATGCGCTGTCCGGCAAAGTGGCCGGTCTGAACGCTGCGGGTCTCTCCACAGGTCCGGGCGGTTCCAGCAGGGTGACCATCCGTGGCAACGGCACCATCAGCGGGGAGAACCAGCCTCTTTATGTCATCAACGGCATGCCGATGGACAACTCCGTGCCGGGAGGCGCTCCCACAGTCAACGGGATCACGAATAATGTGGACCGTGGGGATGGTATTGCCGGTATCAACCCGGACGATATAGAATCCATCAGCGTGCTCAAGGGCGGCACGGCCGCGGCTCTTTATGGGTCCCGCGCCAGCAACGGGGCCATCCTTATCACCACCAAAAAAGGCTACTCCCGGAAGGGGGTAGGGGTCGAATACAATTCCACCGTCACCTTCGACAATGTGGCTGTCATTCCCGACTTTCAGTATGAATATGGTCAGGGCCTGGATGGCGTGATGCCAACAAATGCATCCAGCGCGCTTGCTTCGGGGAGAAAATCCTGGGGGGCTAAGATAGACGGCAACACCAGCTATTTTGCAGTGGATGGGAAGACCCATCCTTATACGGCTAAAAAGAATAACCTGCAGAACTACTACCAGACGGGCACCACCGTTACCAACAGCATCGCTTTTTCAGGGGGTAACGAGTCTGTCACCTACCGTCTGTCCGCCGCAGAGCTCAACAGCAAAGGCATTCTTCCCAAGACCACCTATGACCGAAAGACCCTGAACCTCTCCGTTAGCGGCAAGCTGAACGAGAAGCTGTCCGTCGACGTCCTGGCCCAGTACAACCTGGAGGTGGGCCACAACCGCACGGGCGCAGGGGACGCCCTGGGCAATCCCAACTGGACGCCCCTCGAGATCGCCAATACGGCGGATGTCCGCTGGCTGAAGCCCGGTTATGATTCCCTGGGGAATGAATTGCCATGGAATGACGCGCCCATTGCTTCCAATGGCTATTTTGTACAGAACAAGTTCCAGGAGAATGATACGAAGAACAGGTTGATCGGGCAGGCAACGCTTACGTACAAGCCAATACCCAATCTGACATTCAAGGCTACCATCAGCCAGGACCAGTACAATTACAACTATACGAATATTATGCCTACAGGGACTTTGTATGTGTTCAACGGGCAGTACACGGGACTGAAGACGGATTTGCATGAGACCAACACACTGGTCACGGGCACTTACAAGACTTCCATCGGAAAGGACATCAACCTGTCGTTACTGGCAGGAGGGAATATACGCAGGAATGGAGAGAACAGGCTAGCCCTGAGCGGATCCAACTTCAACATCCCTTATTTCTACAGCTTCTCCAACCTCGCGTCCCAATCCACGACGCCTTATTCCCCGCGTATATCCACGAACAGCCTTTTCGGCGGCGTGGACTTCGATTACAAGAACATACTGTTTTTGAGCGCCACGGGCCGTGAGGACTGGTTCTCGACCCTGAGTCCCCTCAGTGACCATATCTTCTATCCTATGGTGGGCGCCAGCTTCGTGCTCTCCGATGCCGTGAGCCTGCCGGCTGTCTTCAATTTTGTAAAGCTGAGGGGCTCCTGGGCAGGGGTGGGTGGCGGATCGCCAAATGCATTCCAGATCAACCAGACCTATAGCAGCGTAACCAGTTCCGGACAGCCCCTTCAGAATGTGACGGCGGATGCCAACGGCGATAACTTCATATCCAATTCACACCTGAGGCCATATACTTCCACTACGACGGAGGGAGGTCTCGAGGCGCAGCTTTTAAATAACAGGATAGGGATAGACCTTACTTTATACGACCGCCGCACTACCAATGAGATCGTCAAGACGGCCGTATCGACGACTTCCGGCTACAGCAATGCCATTCTCAATATCGGCGAGCTGAGGAATAAAGGCATCGAGCTCCTGCTCACCGGCAAGCCCATCCGGACCACCAATTTCGGCTGGACCGTCAGCTACAACGTAGCCTGCAACAACAATCAGGTGATCAAGCTGGCTCCAGGTCTCCCTTCCATCCAGATAGCTTCTTCCGTGAATGCCTGGGCGGTCCTTGACCACATCGAGGGGCAGCCCGCGGGAATGCTCATGGGCACCCGCATGCTAAAGGACAACAAAGGGAATATTGTCTTTTCCAGGTCGTCCCATGTGCCCGTCATCGATCCCACGATGCAGATACTGGGCCGGAGCGTAGCGCCTTATACAATGGGTCTGACCAATGAGTTCCGGTATAAGAGCTTTTCGTTCAGCTTCCTGCTGGATGGGAAGTTCGGGAATAAGATCTTCTCCATCTTCGAGCTCTATGCCACCCGGATGGGCAAGCTGAAGAGCACGCTCCCCGGCCGGGACGGCGGACTGCATCTGCAGGGCGTGGATCAATCAGGAGGCCTCTATGACACGACCATTACCCAGACGGGAGGCGTCCTGCGCAACTACTATGACAACCTCAAAACGTACTCCGACCACTTCGTGCACGATGGCAGCTTTATCAAGCTGCGACAAGTGATCTTCTCTTACAATATCCCTGTCAACAGGCTGAAATTTGTCAGGCTGCAGACGGCCAGCATTTCGTTCGTCGCCCGCAATCTGCTGATCCTGTACAGGGACACAAAGAACTTCGATCCTGAACAAAGTTTTACCAACAGCGATGCCCAGGGATTCGAATCCATCGGGCTGCCCAGGACACGCTCATACGGTCTGAACCTGGCAGTTAAGTTTTAAGCGGACCACGGGTCCGCTGGCTGTGGCCGGGCCCAGCGAAGGCCATGAACGAGAAGGAGCTTTCGAAGTACCCGAGGAACGAAGGGTACGAGCGAGAAAGGGCGTGACGAAGCAGCCCTTCCGAAGCTCCACGCCGAAGTTCCCATCTTAAGCCGTGCACCGGGGATGGGATATTTTTCGGATTAAACCAGACCCGGTGCACCCCTCAAAAAGACGAAACAAATGAAAAAACAAATCATAAAATACACGCTGATCCTTCCGATGGCCTTTGGCATTCTCGCCCTGCCTTCCTGTGACAAGGGTTTCTCGGATCTCAATGTCAACCCCGATGCGGTCTCGACCCCCGTCCCGGCCTATATCTTTACCAAAGCGCTGTATGACGGAGGCGGAAACAACGGACATTACGGCACCAGCATGGGAGACTTTTTCCTGCTGGGGACCATGCAGTATACCACCAGCTACAATGACGTGGCCGGATTCGGATCCAAATATATCACCAGCCAGGTGCAGCAGTCGTCAGGACCTTTTGGCGCCGCCTATCCGGACGAGATCAATGAATTAGGCATTATCATCAAGGCAGTGAAGAACGATCCCTCCAGGGTCAACCTGCTTGCTGCCGCCAGAATTTGGAGAGTGTACTGTTTCAGCAAGCTCACCGATCTGTATGGAGATATCCCGTATTTCCAGGCCGGACTGGGCTCGGACTCATCGATATACAAACCTGTTTACGATGCGCAAAAGGACATCTATCCGAATATGCTGTCGGAGCTGGACGCCGCTGCACAAAGTCTCGATGCTTCCAAAACCACTTTCGGTACGGCCGACCTGATCTATGGCGGCAACCCCGGCCAGTGGAAAAAATTTGCTTATTCCCTTATGCTGCGGCTGGGCATGCGGCTTACCAACATAGATGCTGCTTCCGCGCAGACATGGGTGCAAAAGGCCATCACGGGAGGTATTATCACACAGGATGCCGACATTGCCAAAATATCCTATATCGACGGCGGACAGGACATCAATAAGAATCCGCTGATGCTGGATATGTGGAATGCCGACTATATCGCCCAGGACGGTGTTAAGAATCCCGAAGGCGGCAAATACCAGCAAAAATGGATCGACTCGTTGAAAGCATACAATGATCCGAGGCTACCCATCATTTCGGTGGTATACACAGCGCCCAAAACCACGGATACTTCTTTTGCCCTGCAGAAAGGGATGCCGGATAATATCGCCAATGCCATACCCTCCAATTTCGGCACCTACTCGGAACCTAATCCAAACACGGTGCTGCTCCGGGGCTCGCCGCGGCTGGTATTCACCGTGGCCGAAGGAGATTTTCTTTTGGCGGAAGCGGCATTGCGGGGTTGGTACAACGGTGCGACGGCAGCGGCTTCCTTCGAGGCCGGCATCCGGGCAGCCATGCGCCACTGGTCCATCGTTGCCGGCAGCGCCGGTGCGATATCCCAGGCTGCGATCGACAATTATGTAAGCAACCATCAGCTGAACGCGGCAGCTTCCACAGCCGAGCAGATGCGGGAAATCTATACGCAATTCTGGTTCGGCATCTTCCCTGATGCCCAGGAAGTGTACAATAACTATCGTCGTACGGGCTGGCCGGCGCTGACGCCCAACAATTATCCGACGAATGCCACGGGCGGAAAAATATTCAGGAGATGCCTGTATCCCAATTCGGAGAAGAACCTGAATACGACCAACTATAATGCAGTCGTAGCCCGGCAGGGAGCCGACGATCTGATGACCCATATATGGTGGGATAAGCAGTAAAAATGGCTTTTTTATTTTCGGCCTTCCGGTTTTAGGGAAAAATACCTTCGGCCGAAAATGTTTAATGATGGCCCTTCGGGCAACCGGCCTGTGGTCGTTTCTGTTCTCATAAAGCAAGCTGAGTTTTGGAAAGGGGGCAGTTCTCTGCCCTCTTTATTCTGTCGAACACTACAACGCATATTTTATATGAAGATCAACAATGCTGAAGAGCAATTCGTACGCCTGGACCTTAGCTTACCTCCGGCCCCAAACCCTGTAGGAGTTTACAAACCTTACCTGATAGAGGGAAAATATCTGTATCTGTCCGGACATGGGCCGGTACAGAATGACAGAACGCTCATCACCGGTCGCATCGGAAAGGACCTGGATATGGAGCAAGGCAAGCTGGCGGCAAGACAGGTAGGGCTGACCATGCTGTCCACTATCCGTACACATATCGGAGACCTTGGCAGGATAAAAAGAGTGCTGAAGATATTCGGCATGGTAAACTGTACTCCTGAATTTGAACGTCATCCATACGTGATCAATGGATGCAGCGAGCTTTTTGCGGCTGTCTGGGGTGAAGAAAATGGGGTAGGGGTCCGCAGCGCGGTAGGATTTGGCTCTCTGCCGGACAATATTCCTGTCGAAATTGAAGCTATATTTGAATTGCAATAAAACAAATCAAAAATGCTTCAGACTGCTTCTTCCGGAGCGCCCCGGCTGGCTGCCTTCGGTGAGTTTATGCTAAGACTCCATAGCATGGAAGGAAGACGATTCTTGCAAGCCGGATCATATCAGCCTTATTATGCAGGCGCCGAGGCGAACACCTGTGTATTGCTGTCCAGACTGGGTATCCCTGTTCGTTATATCACCCGGCTGCCGGACAACGACATAGCCCAGGCGGGCGTTCAGCAGCTGAGCGGTCAGGGTGTGGATACTTCCCATATCGTCTACGGCGGCGATAAGATGGGCGTTTATTTTACGGAGCAGGGCAATGGCATCCGCTCCACTCGTGTTATCTACGATCGCGACGGATCTTCCTATGCCCGGCTTCAGCCGGGTGTCATCGATTGGAAGAAAAGCCTGGCAGGCGTTCCTTATTTCCACTGGTCAGGCATATCGGCAGCCGTATCCGCCGGCGCCGCGGATGTCTGTACGGAAGCTTTGTCCATAGCGCTGCAACAAGGAATAACGATATCCACGGATTTCAATTACAGGACCACGCTCTGGAAATATGGAAAACATCCCCGCGAAGTGATGCCCGGTCTTATGCAGTATACCCGGGTGGCCGTGGCGGATCTGGATTCGGCAGCTGTCTATTTTGGGATACAGACGGATGCGGCAGCAGGGCTGGAGGAGCGGTTTATTCAATGCAGCCAGGCCCTGCGGGAACGGTTGCCGCACCTGGAAGTGCTGGCCATGAGCTTTCGCAAGACCCAGGGTATACAGCATATCTACTCGGGGGCGCTTCTGTACAAGGGCGATTATTATTTCTCTCCCCGGCTCGAGCTTCCCTTTGTCACCGACCAGATAGGCAGCGGGGACGCTTTTACAGGAGGGATGCTTTATGGATTGATGACAGACGCGATGCCACAGCAGATCATCGATCTTGCTACTGCCTGTGGCGCCGTCAAGCAAAGCATACCAGGAGACTGGGCGCTGATCAGCAAAGGAGAATTGGATCAATTTATTCAAAACGGCGTCACCGGCCGTATCATCCGGTGACAAAGTGAGCCACAGGCTCACTGGCCGAAGGCCCATCATTAACCTTTCACCGGGATGGGTTATTTTTCGGCACAAACCATATCCGGTGAAAAAGGGAATGTCTTTATGTTCATCATCGACGCGCACCTGGATCTGAGCATGAATGCTATGGAATGGAACAGGGATCTGAGACTGCCTGTGCAGGCCATACGGGATAGGGAAAAAGGTCTTAAGGACAAGCCCGACAGGGGTATGGGAACGGTATCATTACCCGCGTTGCGCGAAGGCAATATAGGGTTGGTAGTGGCGACACAGATAGCCCGATACGTGAGCCCGGACAACCCTCTGCCCGGCTGGCATTCCCCCTGGCAGGCCTGGGCCCAGACCCAGGGACAGCTGGCCTGGTACAAAGCCATGGAAGAGGCGGGTGAAATGACGATGATAAAAGATCTCGCCACGCTGGACAAACATGTCGCTCTCTGGCAGCACGAGTCAGACCCGTCCTTAGTGAGGCCCATCGGATACATTCTCAGCCTGGAAGGAGCGGACTCCCTTATCACACCGGGACATCTGGAGGAAGCCTATGAATATGGCCTGCGGGCTGTAGGCCCCGCGCACTATGGCCCCGGCAGATATGCCAATGGCACGGATGCATCCGGCGGCCTGCACGAAGAAGGAAAGGAACTGCTGCGTGTGATGGAAAGAAAGAACATTATCCTGGATGCTACCCATCTTTGTGATGACGCTTTCTGGGATGCCATGGAGCTGTTCAACGGCACTGTCTGGGCAAGTCACAACAACTGCCGGGCGCTGGTGGACCACAATCGCCAGTTCAGCGACGAGATGATCAGGGCCCTGATAGAAAAAGGAGCCGTCATCGGCGGTGCGCTGGACGCATGGATGATGGTGCCCGGATGGACAAGAGGCGTATCCACTCCGGAGGCGATGGGATGCAACCTGGAAAAAATGATCGATCACCTGGATCATATCTGCCAGCTGGCCGGCAATACGCTGCACGTGGGAATAGGCACCGACCTGGACGGGGCTTTTGGAAAAGAGCAGACTCCCTATGACCTGGAGACCATTGCCGACCTCGTCAAAGTTCCGGCGCTGCTGTCAAAAAGAGGGTATAACGCCGCAGATATTGAGAATATCATGCACGGCAACTGGCTGCGTCTGCTGCGCAGGGCCTGGGCCTGACGCACAGAAATGAGTCCACAGAAATACATCGATCCGGCAGATGAGGACACCCTATCTAACGGCCAAAGGCCGGCATTTTTAAACACACCGGCGCAGGGATGCTCAATTGCTGTCCTGTAGCCTTTAACAAACCCGTTGCCGGATCTATGCGGAATATGACGACGTTGTCGCTGCGCTGGTTGGCTACCAGCAGCCAGTGGCCCGTAGGATCTATTATGAAGTTACGGGGCGTCTTGCCCTGCGTGGATTCGAATCCCTTTATGGTCAATTTGCCTGTGGCAGTATCGATGGAGTAGATAGCCAGGCTGTTGGCATCGCCCCGATTGCTTGCATAAAGAAATTTCCCTTTGGGCGCTACATGAATATCGGCGCTGCCGATATCTCCCTTGAACCCTTCGGGCAGCGAGCTGATATGTTGCAGCTCTTTCAGCCTGCCGTTGGCATAGTGGAAGGCATCCACGGCGCCGCCCATTTCCGTCATAAGATATACATAGGGCTTGCCGGGATAAAAGCTGATATGGCGTGGTCCGGAGCCAGGTTCCGTCTGCTGGGTAGAATCCTTTGGCGTTGTCAGCGGCTGGGTAGCGGCGGCTGGATTGAACCGGTAGATCGACAGCTTATCCAGACCCAGATCGCAGGCGATAAGATATTTTCCGTCCGGGGTAAAGGTCACAGAATGCACATGCGCTTTTTCCTGTCTTTCTTTATTGGGGCCCGTGCCCGTATGCTGGATCAGCTGTGTCAGTGACCCCAGGGTGCCATCCGCATGAATGGGCAGCGCCGACAGATTGCCGCCAGAATAGTTGGCTACCATTGCCCATTTACGATGAGCGTCCACAGATATATAGCAGGGATCGTCGCCTCCGCTGGCTTGTTTATTGAGAAACTTTAGCTGACCGCTGGTCTTGTCAAAGGCAAAGGCGCTGACCCCTCCCGGCTCCTCTTTACCCGTCTCGTTGACGGCATAGACGAATTTCCCCCCCGGCGCCACCGTCAGATAGGAGGGATTCTCCGTAGCAGCGGTGCTGACAAGCTTTGCTTCACCGGAGGCGGCATTGAATTGGTACACATAGATGCCTTTGCTGTCATTCCCTTTGGTATAAGTGCCTACGAACAGATAGAAGTTCTGGGAAAAACCGGACAGCGAGCAAAAGGCGGCGAGTAGAAGAAGGATAGTACGCATAAAACAAATGTAATGAAAAAGCTGATGTTTATCTTTCAGACCATGAGGAATTTACCAGAGCCGATGTATTATCTACGATGCCCGTATAAGTATAATTACGTGTCCTGAAAAGCTACAAAAAAGGGGGTAAGGGTTTGCTCCTAGCGTGGCATAAGATAATCACAAATGATAATAGATTGTTCATATGAAAAGTTTGTTTTCTCTCGACGGTAATGGAAATTTGTTTCATGAATGAATGATTGATCCAATAACCTCTATGTAAAACCAAACAAGTAAGGCTTAAGATCCGCTACCTCTGAAAAACCGAAAATGTCCAATGTCCTGTCCTGTTTAGGGCTCTCGCTGTAAGAAACGTCCTTCTTATGGTAAATTAACTTACCCCGCGTCGGCAAGCCGAGCGCGGGGTTTTTGTTTTTTGTACCTTCGCGTCCTATGTCAACGATCACTGAAACAAGGATAACTCCGGACGCGATAGATCAGCTTATCCGCCAGCGTCGCAGCACTTTCCCAGACCAGTTTGAAAAAGGCCGGCCAATAGAAGATACCACGATCTGGCGGTTGCTGGAGAATGCCAATTGGGCGCCCAACCACAAGCGCACCGAGCCCTGGCGGTTCACCGTATTCGCCGGGGAAGGGCGAAAGAGATTTGCCGCCTTCCAGGCCATGCGTTACAAGGACACTGCCGGTGAGAAATTCCGGCAGGATAAATATGACAAGCTGCTGGAGAACCCTGAAAAAGCCTCACATATCATTGCCATCATCCTCCGGCGGAGCACTACCGTCGACATACCGGAAATGGAGGAAATGGCGGCCGTCGCCTGTGCCGTGGAGAATATCTATCTGTCCATTGCAGCCTATGGTCTTGGTGGATACTGGAGCACGGGCGGACCTACCTTTGATCCTGCTGCGAGAGAATTCTTTGGACTGGATGCCGGCGACAGACTGATGGGATTCTTTTATCTGGGACATATTCGTGTGCCTTCCGTGGCAGGATCACGGAGACCCATACAGGAGAAAACTACCTGGGTGAAAGAATAATCAGTGGAGACCATGAACCATAAATTAGTAACTTTCCTACTCAAATAACAATTCTATTATCATGCGTAAGCTTTATTTTCTTCCTGCAGCACTGCTCCTGGGATTGGCCGCTTGTAACAATGCCGGCGACCAGGCCGCTTCTGCCGACTCTACCAAAAAGGCCGGCACGGATTCAATGGCTATGAATCATAACATGTCCGACAGCACGACGAAGGTGACCCCTGTACCGGAGATCCCGGCGGGCGCTAAAGTTTATTTTAAGAACCTGAAGAACGGCGAGACGGTAAAATCACCTGTTAAGGTAGAATTTGGCGTGGATGGAATGACGGTGGATTCTACGAGCAAAAAAATCATTGCAGTGGGCTCCGGCCATCACCATCTCCTGGTCGATGCCGAAGACTCCATCCCTGCCGGTACGGTTGTCCCCAAAGATTCCACGCACCTGCATTTTGGCAATGCCCAGACAAGCGCCGAGATCAAGCTGGCGCCTGGCGAACACAAGCTGACCCTTCAATTTGCCGATGGCATCCATCGCAGCTATGGCAGCAAACTGGCTACTACCATCAAGATCAAAGTAAAATAAGTGAATTTATTATCTTTAGCTCACCTTCCTGACGGGGGTGAGCTTTTTTTTGGGGGTAACCTCTTTTGAGGATGAGACAACCTAAGCAACGGAAAAGCCGTAGAGATTGTCAATTGGTGGGAAGTGATCGCCACTTTCGCATTAAAAAAAATAATTATGAGTAAGAGTAAGCTAATGTGTAACTTTTTTAAGGTCTTTGGAGTAGCAATGACAGCAGCCTTCCTTTCCAGCTGTCTGAAAACAGGTACGAATAATACAACGAATACCACAAATGTCAGTTTCGTTACCCTGATGAATATGGCGCCTTATTCCTCTTCTACTGAAGTATATTTCAACGGTGACAAAAAGACACCTTCCATTCCTCCCGGATCCTATTCGACCAATTACGGACAGGTGACTCCCGGCGGATACGATATTAAATTTAAGGTTTCGGGCTCCGACAGCGTTCTTTCCGAATTGCCCACCAGCTATTACGATTCGCTGGGATTCTATACGCTGATCCTCTATAACCCCAGCGCCGGCTCCACGGTCAACTCCATGAAAGTCGTCGATGATTTCAGCACTTTGTCATTTTCAGGGTCGAACTATCGGTTTTTCAACCTTTGCCCCGACTATCCTACGGTGGATCTGTATATGAATACAACGGTGGTTCAGCCCGGACGCTCTATAGGGGATAATGCCAACAGCACATATTTCAACTCCTTTGCGCCCGTTACGGCCGGAAATTATGCCATACAGGTAAAAAAAGCGGGGACGGATTCCGTGATAGCTTCCATCTCCAACGTGGGATTGCAGCAGGGTAATGCATACACCTTTTTCCTCCAGGGCAGCGTTCATAATACGAGCAACCCGGTGACGCTCTCCGTTTTGCAGGCAGCTTATTAAGTTGATCCAAATAAAAATCCCCGGTCATACCGGGGATTTTTGCGTTTTAGGCCAGTTCGTATGAGCTCGTCGGCTCGCAGGTGCAGATCAGGTTTCGATCGCCATACGTATTATTGACACGCCCGACGCTGGGCCAGAATTTATTGTCTTTTAAATAAGCCAGGGGAAAGGCAGCCTGGGTGCGACTGTACGGATGATTCCATTCATCTGCGCAGACCACATGCTGTGTATGCGGCGCGTTTTTCAGCGCATTATCCACCTTGTCGGCCTTGCCTTCCTCGATCTGGACGATCTCATCATGAATGCTGATAAGCGCATCGCAGAAGCGGTCCAACTCGCCTTTGTCTTCGCTCTCCGTCGGCTCGATCATGATGGTGCCGGGTACGGGGAAGCTAAGGGTGGGGGCATGGAATCCATAATCCATCAGCCGTTTGGCCACATCTTCCGCTTCGATGCCGGCGCTGGTCTTGAAGGGACGCAGGTCGACGATGAATTCATGGGCACAGGTGCCATTGCTGCCGCTGTATAATATTTTGTAATATTTTTCCAGGCGGGCCTTCATATAATTGGCGTTGAGAATAGCGTATTGGGTACTGCGGGTAAGACCTTCGGCGCCCAGGAGCCTGATATACGCATAGCTGATGAGCAGGATGCTGGCCGAACCATATGGCGCTGCCGATACGGCATGCACTTTTGTTCCGGCGCCATTGTGGGAGGCGTTACCCTGCGACACATGACCGGGCAGATAGGGCTTTAGCTTCTCATTGACACAGATGGGACCCATGCCGGGACCACCACCGCCATGAGGAATGGCGAATGTTTTATGCAGATTGAGATGGCATACATCCGCCCCGATGAAGCCGGGACTGGTAAGTCCGACCTGGGCGTTCATATTCGCCCCATCCATATAGACCAGTCCGCCGTTGTCATGGATGGCCTTGCAGATGTCCTTTATACTTTCTTCAAAAACCCCGTGTGTGGAAGGGTACGTGACCATGAGACCGGCCAGCTTGTCCTTGAATTGTGCCGCTTTGGCCTTTAGATCTTCCACATCGATGTGGCCTTCATCATCGCTTTTTACGACTACTACCTTCATGCCTGCCATCACGGCGCTGGCAGGGTTGGTGCCATGGGCGGATATAGGGATCAGCATGACATCTCTGTGCGCTTCTTTATGGGCGGCGTGATAGGCGCGTATGGTCAGCAGGCCCGCATACTCTCCCTGGGCGCCGCTGTTGGGCTGAAGGGAAGTGGCGGCAAAGCCCGTGATCTCGCTCAGCGCCCTTTCCAGCTCGGTAATGATCTGCCGGTAGCCCTGCCACTGGTCGGCCGGAGCAAATGGATGAAGACCGCCGAACTCAGGCCAGCTCACAGGAATAAGCTCCGTGGCGGCATTCAGCTTCATCGTACACGAACCCAGAGAGATCATCGACGTATTCAGGGAAAGGTCCTTGTTCTCCAGGCTCTTCATATAACGCATCATCTCCGACTCGCTGTGATGTGTATTGAAGACAGGGTGTGTGAGGAATTCCGACACACGGGTGAGGGAAGAAGGAATATTGTCCAGGGTGTCGTCCTCCACTTCAAACGTGGCGGTGACCAGGTTACTGCCCGCTGCTTCATGAAAGACGCCCAGGATATTGAGCACATCCTGCTGTGTCGTTGTTTCATCCAGGGTGATGCCGATACAGGCTTCGTCGTAATAGCGGAAATTCATTCCCCTGGTTTCGGCCAGACGACGGATGGCTGCCGGATCGGACACTTTGATCTTCACCGTGTCGAAATAAGACGCGTTGAGATTGTTATAGCCCAGCTCGCTCAGCTCATTCGATAATGTCCTTGCCAGCAGGCTGGTCCGTTTGGCGATATTGGTAAGACCTGCGCCGCCATGATATACGGCATACATAGCCGACATATTGGCCAGCAGGGCCTGGGCGGTACAGATGTTGGAGGTAGCTTTTTCCCGTTTGATATGCTGTTCACGGGTCTGCAATGCCATGCGCAGCGCACGATTGCCTTGTGCATCGATGCTTACTCCGATGATGCGTCCAGGAATGCTCCGCTTGAATTCGTCCCTGGCAGCGAAGAAGGCGGCATGAGGGCCTCCGAATCCCATCGGTACACCCAGACGCTGAGAGCTCCCGACAGCCACATCTGCGCCCAATTCGCCGGGAGGCGTCAGCAGGGTCAGGGCCAGCAGATCCGTAGCCATCACTACATACGCGTTCGACGCATGCACCTGCTGTATGAATTGCCTGTAATCTTCCACAGCGCCATCGCTGGCGGGATATTGTACAATGGCCCCGAAATAGGAGCTGTCGAGGGTAGCTTTACGATAGTCGCCCTCCACCAGCTGGATCCCCAACGGCAGGCTGCGGGTCAGAAGGATATCTTTTGTTTGGGAAAATATATTCGAGTCGACAAAGAACTTGGGAGTGGTGACATGGTCATGATCCTTATTCTTCAGGTTGAAGAACATGGTCATGGCTTCCGCGGCGGCAGTGCCTTCGTCCAGCAGGGAAGCATTCGCCAGCGGGAGGGCCGTCAGGTCGGCTACCATGGTCTGGAAATTCAGCAGACTTTCCAGGCGGCCCTGTGCGATCTCTGCCTGGTAGGGGGTATACTGCGTATACCAGCCCGGGTTCTCAAAAAGGCACCGCAAGATGACGCTGGGCACGATGGTATCATAATAGCCCTGCCCTATATAGGATTTGAAGACCTTGTTCCGGGCAGCTATCTGCTTCAGTTCCATTAAGTACTGATGTTCGCTGATAGGGCCTGGCAGCGAAAGACCTTCCTTGTCCCGGATGGACGCGGGAATGGTTTTGCCAATAAGCTCATCCAGGGAGCTCACACCGATGGTCCGCAGCATCTGCGCGGCCTCTTCTTCATTGGCTCCAATGTGACGACCTATGAACTCATTAGCCTGTTTTTCAAATAGATTCATACTTGTATTGGGGGGTTGACCGATTAAAAAACCTTTAAAAAAGATGTGCAAAGTTACGGCCCTTACAGGAGAAAACAGCGGATTTGGGCCGGAGCGGCCTGGGAGGTGGATAAATGGTGATTATCTGATGGTTATAAGAATTGAAAAGGGGTGTGCAGTACGTTGAAACTTACCGGATCACCCTCCGGAACGACCCGGGTCGTTCCCAGACATCAAATGGTAAGAGGCCATCCCGTACATTGAAATGCCTGGGATTGGCCTCTTATCTTTAAAAACCCCTAAACCCTAAAACTTAATGCTAAAACTTATTGCTGTGAGTAAGCATGAACTAAATGCTGACGTAAAATTAATCCGGAAAGACGGTAAGGAGTGTCAGTAAAAATTAATTTTAAATTAAAATAGACCCCTGCTGTTGCGGTTTCCCGTTAGTACCAGCTTCGGTTTCCCGCATTTGCTCGCTGGTTTGTCTGCTGCCGTCATGACTCCATCCCGGAGGACCAAACAGATAATACCATTTCTCTTTCCAGCCGATGTCCCTGCGGGAAAGGTCCCTGCCGATGCTATTCCATTCGTGAAAGATGATATTGACGGGGTCCGTTCTTTCAGGCTGTTTGGTAAGCCCATATTTAACGGGCTGGTATTCTTCTTCGGGCAGCTCAGGCTGGTAGGTGCCGAAAAGCTGATCCCATATGATGAGGAACATGCCCATGTTCTTATCCAGGTAGCGGGGATTGGAAGCATGATGAACCCTGTGATGGGAAGGCGTTACCAGTATATATTCCAGCCACCCCATCTTGCCTATCAGCTCCGTATGGACAAAGATCCCCCAGATCTGGGTCGCAGAATACATGAAGATGATATCGATGGGCTTAAATCCCAGGTAAGCCAGTGGGATGAAGTAGATAAAACGATATAAAGGCTGAAAGACGGAGCTTCGGAAGCCTACCGTAAAGTTCATGTGTTCGGAGGAATGATGCGTGACATGGACGGCCCAAAAAAGACGTACCTCATGATCCCACCGGTGCAGCCAGTAATAAAGAAAATCTTCCGCCAGCAGCAGGAGGAACCAGTAAGAGAAGACATTGGTAATGGATATCCAGTGATGCCTATAGCAGAGATCAAGGATCAAAAGATACGTGGCCCGGAACAGGAGGTCGATGCCTCCGTTCAGCAGCATCAGGTAAACGTTGGTAAATGTATCCTTCCAGGTATATGTTTTGAGTCCATTTTGCATATGGCTGCGATGCCCGTAGTTGGTCAGCAGCACTTCCAGGCCGATGATAATAGCATACAACGGGGTAGAGACCAACAGTAATATTTTTTCGTACAGGCTTTCCACGACGATAAAAGTAAACGAAAAATCAGAACTTTGTAGTATACGGTTCAAAAACGGACCACAGGTCCGTTGCCCGAAGGGCCATCATTAGCGTCCTGGTAATGGTCGGGCCGAAGGCCCGAGATGTTCTGAAATGGATTATACGTATGACCGATTTGTTACATAATTGGGAAAAAAAGTCCGCTGCCCGTCAGAAAGACTACCGGCGTCTGCTCCAACGCGCCGATAAAAATAAGGTATTGCCCTTGCTGCCCCGCCTGCATGAGGAAGCATTTGAAAAGATAGACTGTCTGCAGTGCGCCAATTGCTGCAAAAACTATTCACCCAGGTTCAAGACCCCCGATATCAAACGCATTGCCCGCCATTTGCGCCTGAAGGAAAGCGAATTTATCGATACATATCTGCGTTTGGACGAGGACGGAGATTATGTGGTAAAGACGACCCCCTGTCCCTTTCTTGGGCAGGACAATTATTGCAGCATCTATGATGTGCGTCCCTCCGACTGCGAACGATTCCCTTATACGGATGAGGATGTATTGATAAAAAGACCCGCCATCACGCAGAAGAACTCCACTTTCTGTCCCATCGTTTATTTTGTCCTGGAAAAGCTCAGCGCTGCATTGCCGGGCGCCGGAGGTTAATATTCCATTTTCCGGAGATTGGGCGCCTTGAACCAGGTGAATGCCACTACGGCAATGGTCATACAGCCGCCAAAGACGACGGAAGGCACGACTCCCATCAGACGGGCCATTACGCCGCTCTCAAACTGCCCGAGCTCATTGCTTGAATTGATGAACATGGAATTGACGGCCGATACCCGTCCCCGCATGGCATCCGGCGTCTTCAGCTGAAGGATAGTGCCCCGCACCACCACGCTGATGCCATCCAGCATTCCGCTCACCAGCAGAGCCAGGTAAGAAAGCAGGTACAAGCGTGAAAGGCCGAATATGATAATGCAAATCCCGAAGCCGGTGACGGCATACATCAGGGTCAGGCCCTGTCTTCGCCGGAGGGGACGCAGTGTCATGGTGAGGATGGTGCAGATGGACCCCACGTCGCTGGCGGCATTCAGCCATCCGAAGCCAATCGGTCCGATCTTCAGGATGTCCCTGGCATAGACGGGGATCATAGCTACCGCGCCGCCAAAGAGCACGGCAAAGAGATCCAGGGCCATCGCGCCCAGCACTTCCCGTGTCCTGTAGACAAAACGAAGCCCATCCAGTATGCT